>MDSZ01230943.1_pt1 | contig 116423 bp, 118 predicted proteins | sample 811201 | NCBI WGS metagenome assembly MDSZ01 (sample SAMN05326647, study PRJNA326480) | marine metagenome | isolation source: seawater | place: Indian Ocean: North | collected 2010
AGATTTCAGCCGCGGCTAAATTCGCGGATGACCTCACCGATTCTCACGCCGGTATGTTGGCAGTTTTCCACTACAACCTGTCCCGCTACCAGCGTGGCACTATATCCTTGGCTCTTAACAATGAAACGTCCGCCGCCATGAGGGAAGTCATTGACGTACTCGGGCTGACAGGTGCTGAGATTGGTGTAGTCGATGACGTTGATATCGGCGACATAACCTTCTTTCAACACACCTCGACCCTTTAGTCCAAGTATGTCTGCTGACTTTTGGGTTATACGATGAATAGCCTCCTCGAGTGAATAAACACCATGTTTGCGGGTTAGTTCACTGAGTAGTACCGTGGGGGAATCTGTGTCCGTAAAAAAACCGACGTGAGCGCCAGCGTCTCCTAGCATCGGGACGATGTTGGGTAGTTTCATATACTCCCATTGATTTTCCAGTGCACCTCCGAACATCCAAAGGTTGAAGAATTCCTTTCCTTCGGATGCGATCAATCGATCGACATAAATTTCAACGGGGTCTGCACCAGCCTCGTCGGCTAGTTGTTGTAGGTTAGCTTGTCGCTCGAAGTCTAGATTAGGTGTTTCCGCCACGCCGAAGGGATGCAGCATCGGCGCGAGTTGTTGCATCGATCCTGCGGCAATACCCTCATCGATAAGCTTCTGTCTTGTTTCAGGATTGCGCATAGCCTCGACACGTGCTGGGACATCGGGCAAAGCCATCAGGTCACGCCAGGCATTTGATTCCTTGGTGAAAGGGGAGAGCTGAGCCAGTCCGAAAAAAGCTCCACTCGGTCTTGTATGGCAGATACCAGCGACACGACGACCCTTTGCCTCCTGCATCCCAAAGAAGTCTCTCCAGCGACTCACACCGCCGTCACCCTGAGGTCCAGCTCCGCCAGAAAAAATTATCTGACAACCGAGTTCAGCGCCCTGTTCGAACATTTCGACCTCGGTCTCAAAACGGGTCTGGAAGTCATTGGCTGACTGGAAGATCCCGCCAGTGCCGCCGGCTCGGATAACAGCCTCTTGGATGGCTTTAGTTTCCCTCAGATCGGCCCAGGTACCCGGTGTGCATCGGCCATCGGGCACGGTGTGAGGAAGAAAGCGCGAAGTCGAAAACCCTACGGCCCCTTCCGCAACAGATTCTTCTACTAGTTTCACAATATGCGCGAGTTCTTTGTCGTCTGCTTGTACGCCTTCGTCCATCGAACGATCGCCCATTGCTTCGAAACGTATTGATGAGTGTCCTGCTAGGCCCACGATATTAAGTGCTGGGTCCATTGATTGGATGGAGTCCAGATACCCACCATAGCTCGTCCAGTTCCAAGGTAGGCCATCAAGAATCGCTTCAGCAGCGATATCCTCGACCGACTCCATCAGTTTGGCCATATAGGCGCGATTTTCCTCAGAAACAGGTGCAAAGCCGACCCCGCAGTTTCCGATTAACGCCGTGGTTACGCCATGATACGAACTAGAGGTTAGCTGAGGATCCCACCCTACCTGCGCATCGAGGTGGGTATGCAAGTCGACAAAGCCTGGAGTGACAACTTGATCCGTTGCATCTATAACGTTCTCAGCATCAGCATTTGACAAATCGCCTATTTTGGCGATTTTGCCATCCTGAATACCAAGGTCAGCACTAATAGCAGATGCTCCAGTGCCATCGACCACTGAGCCGTTTCTAATAATAGTATCGAAACCCATTGCTGCATCCCTCCAATAGATATTTGGTTAGTGTTCCGAGTCGCAATCGAGAACTTTCTAAAAAGGGCGTTATACCGGTTTCTGCATTGGATGAACAGCTACCCGGTTTTGTGAATGGCGGATAATAGCCGATGTCTCAGTTGATGATTCAGACCGCTAGCGATCGTCGCAAGACAGGTGTATCTTAAACACATAGAAAACAGGGATATTTCGACCATGCAACACGCCGAATTTAGTAAGACGCTTTTTGCGCCTCTTCTCTTCGTCCTATTCCTAACATCCTGCTCGGATGATGCTGAGATTGCTAACACAGAAGCATCTCTGGGAAACGATGAGGCACCAGCCGCTGCCTCAATTGGCCAGATTGATGAGGCTCGTATTAATAACGCTGACTCTGAGCCTGGCAACTGGCTTGCCCACGGCAGAACCTACGAGGAACAACGCTTTTCGCCGCTGACGAAAGTAAACAAGGAAACAGTCAGCGAGTTGGGCCTTTCTTGGTACAAGGACATGAACACAAACCGTGCGCTGGAGGCGACACCAATTGTTGTCGATGGCACTATGTTTTTGACCAGTTCTTGGAGCCGAGTTTATGCGCTTGATGCAGTAACTGGAGAGGAAAAGTGGATGTTCGATCCGAAGGTTCCTCCCGAACATGCTCGTAAAGCCTGTTGCGATGTTGTTAATCGAGGTGTAGCGGTCTACAAGGGTCACGTCTATTTTGGAAGTCTCGATGGCCGGATGTTTGCGCTTAATGCAGAAACAGGCCAAGTCGTCTGGGAGGTGGATACGATCATTGATCGTTCGCGCTACTACACGATTACTGGAGCGCCGCGTGTCGCTAACGATAAGGTGTTTATTGGTAATGGCGGTGCCGAGTTCGGTGTACGCGGTTATGTGACTGCCTATGATGCACAAACGGGTGATGAAGTCTGGCGCTTTTTCACCGTGCCAGGTGATCCTGCAAAGCCGTTTGAAAATGAAGCGATGGAGATGGCCGCGGCCAGTTGGAAAGGTACGACCTATTGGGAGTATGGCGGTGGGGGTACAGTGTGGAACTCTATTGTCTATGACCCTGATTTCAATCAGGTTTATCTCGGCGTAGGCAATGGCTCACCCTGGACTCGTGAGGTTCGATCCCCTGGTGGTGGGGACAATTTGTTCCTATCCTCTATTGTGGCCTTGGATGCAGATACCGGAGATTACAAGTGGCATTACCAGACCACACCGGGCGATAACTGGGATTACACTGCCGTTCAAGATATCGCCCTCGCTGACATGAATATCGATGGGGCGGACAGAAAAGTTCTCCTTCAGGCCCCTAAAAATGGTTTCTTCTACGTGCTTGATCGAAAAGACGGCAAGTTGTTAAGGGCGAACAGATTTGCGGCTGTCACCTGGGCTTCACATGTTGATCTTGATACTGGTAGGCCGGTAGAAAATCCTGATATGTATTATGAGGACGGCGCTAAATGGATATTGCCAGGCCCGCTGGGTGCTCATAATTGGCAGGCGATGTCGATTGATGTCGAGAATAGCATCGCGTACTTGCCTGCGCAGGAGAATCCTCTGATTTATGCGATGTCAGATGAATGGTACCAAACTGGACTTTATAAGCGGCACCCAGGTCGTATGAATCTTGGGCTTGAGTTCGGGCGTATTGCACAGCTCTTCGTTGATAATATTGATACATGGCCTGCACCGAAAGGATACTTGAAAGCTTTTGATTTCATAAGCGGAGAAGAGAAGTGGGCTGTTGAATTCCCTCACTACTGGAACGGTGGTGTTTTGGCCACAGAGGGAGGTTTGGTGTTCCACGGTAACGCTTTGGGTACCTTCGCTGCTTATGATAAGGACTCCGGTGAGGTGCTTTGGGATTTTAATACCTATGTATCCATGCTCGCGCCGCCTATTACCTACGAAATTGATGGGACGCAGTACGTATCGATAATGACTGGAACAGGAGGTGGAGACTTGTTTTCTGGGGAACCACTCGACCCTGTCGCTAAGCCAGCTTCATTGATTCACAGTAACACGGGTCGACTTTTAGTATTTGCGCTTGGTGGTAAGGATTCATTGCCAGCACCGACTGTGCGTGATGTCACGATACCGGAGCAACAACTTGTGGAGGTCAGTGAAGAGGAATTGGCGGAGGGTGAGATCCTCTATCATGACTTCTGCGCTCCATGTCATGGCCTGGTCGTCAGATCTGGCGGAGTCATTGCAGACCTTCGGCGTATGGGTCAAGGATCTCACGATAATTTTGATGCCATCGTTTTAGATGGTCTGCTAGCAGGAACTGGAATGGCATCATTTAGTGATTCATTGACCTCTTCGGATACCAGCCGCATTCATAATTATGTAAAAGCTCGTGCTCACGAAGATCGAGAAGTTGCGTTGGGTAATAGTGACGCCCCGAGATTGACATGGCAAAAATAACTAGCCTGGCGGTGGTTTGGGCGGCAGCGAACGAGCTGGCGCGCGCGTAAATATAATATTAACCAGACCGCCCTGATCGCCGGCGACGCTAAGTTCGCCGGCGTAATCAACCAGTTCCTCTCCATCCTCTTGAGGTGCCATCATGTTTCGGGACCAGCTACCGTTGAGTTCTTCGCCATCTTCTATAGCTGATAAGGCTTCCTCAGCGTTTTCAGCTTCTGCCTCAGACCACTTAACTCTGTGCGCGCGCGGTGGCCCATAAGGCAGTCCCGCTTCGTCAAGTGGCCTTAACCAGTAATAGATGTAACCGGGGTTATCACTTGTCCGTTGGCGCTCCTCAATAGCAAGATAAAGCAAACGAAACTCTTGAGGTAAGGCTTGGTTGCTTGCCCAGCCTGTCAACCCCTGATAGCCGAACCAAGTGCCAACGTAGAGCATACTGACGAGAAGGACTACGCCGGATTTTGTCCAGAATGAGTAACTGGTCTTAAGGTTCATGTTCAGCAGAAGAGCCGCTGTCAATGCGTAGGCGATTGACAGAGTAACGACAATTAGTTCAATCATGGTTTGTTTAGCGCCTGAGTCAACAATCTTTTTTGTAGGCGGTTTGTACCAAGGACGTTGCCTTCCGAGTCCAATCGAAATCTAACAGCTGTCTGCTCGTCACCGGTACCTTTTAAGTCGATCTTGCCATAGTGCACAAGAGAAACCTCAGGGTTGAGTTTCTCTACCTTGACTGTAACGGGCAGCGGCTCGCCGTAATTTGACTGATAATGCAGAAGGTTCACGGTATACTCACCGCTTTGCAGCGCGCGGACAGTGACGGTTTCTTGATTAATCGGATTGATCACGGTTTTACCATCCATAGTAACCCGGTCAGCGAGTAATCCTCTGTCATCCCGATCAAGGTGCATGAGGCCACTGTCGCGATTGTGGTACCAAACAACCTCTCCTTGAGGCCCCTCGATTAGGGCATCCACATCATCAGGGTGTTGGTCGGGCCAACGAACGGTAATTAGCATCTCTGCCTTGGCTTCCACTTTCCCCTCTTCGTCAGGATCGCTGATAAGCATGAAAGCGATGATAAACATCATGGCAAAGCCCAAGAGAGCATTGAACAGCAGGTCTGTAAAAGCGTCCCCCGAGCCTGAACTAATCAGTTCTTTATGACGCATTATCTACCGAATCGGAGCGAGAGCTGACTGCGAGCGATGTTCGATAGATCATATCGGTAGCTGCTGATTCTAGGATGAAATACTGAAACCTAAGGAGGGTACTGGTTATCAAACCTGTCAGCGTAGTATATAGAGCCACGGCCATGCCTCCACTCATGCTAGCCAGTAATTGCTGCATGATGGAACTGTCGAACTCTTTAATGTTAGACACGGGCAATAACATGAGGATAAAACCAATGATAGTCCCCAATAGTCCAAGACGTAGAAGTACGTCGCTTGCAAAGTAACCAAATGCGTGCCGGTTCGAAACCTGATCAGAGAATAGCTCTAGCGCCTCTCTAAAGGCTTCCGGTGTGTCATTTTCGTTCAGTTGTTTCTGTAGGTTGTAGACCAAATTACTTTTGAGATGGCTGTGTAAGTTTGCTTCGTTCTCATTCGCCTTGATATTTTTCTTATTTTCTAGGACATCAGTAGCATCCGACTCGATAGCCAGCTTGGCTGCGACCACTAGCCAATGGCACGAAAGTGCCCCGTAGATAACCAGGATAACTGATGAGAGGTAACTCCGATCCATTGAAATCGCTAATTCTAATAAACCGTACTGCCAAGTCAGAACAAAGGCGAAAGCAATCAGCCCTGTCAGAATCATTACGCGAAGCAATAAGAATAATTTCCTAGACATGTCGTCTAGAATAACAGAGTCGCCGAGTTGAGCCAGTTTTTCAGCATATCTTCTGTCTTAAGTATTACAACAAGCTTCTGATGAGGCTCAGTTTTATCTATGGTTTTTGTATGTATTGGTCCAGCTATAGATTCGAGTGCTTGGTGGAGTAATACTAAGGGTGCCAACGAGGGATGTCTCTGGTTTTCAAGTAGCGATAAAAGGATTTCTTCCTCTATTGGGTCGTCGATTGGCGGCATGATAGCAAACCTAAGCTGTAAAGAAGATGCATCGAAAAATAGAAAGTGATCCTCTGCAGGTTGGCAGCGTGATATTTCTAATTCAGTCAATTCTCATTGACAGATCGATTGCTCTGCAATGTTTCGTTAGGGCCCCGATGGAAATATAGTCCACTCCCGTAGCGGCAATAGTTTTTAGAGTCTGCTCACTTTCAATACCCCCAGATGCTTCCAGCATAATTTTAGTTGAACGGCAGAGGTCACAGGCAGCGTGAAGGTCATGGATAGTAAAGTTATCTAACATGATCCAGTCGGGCCCTGCAGAAACGGCTTCCTCGAGCTCCTCAAGGCTTTCAACTTCGACTTCGACTCTAACGTCGGGGTTAATTTGCCTAGCTCTTGCTATCGCTGCGGTGATGGAGCCGGCGGCCTTTATATGATTTTCCTTGATTAAGAAAGCGTCAAAAAGTCCGATGCGATGATTTACAGCTCCTCCCATATTGACGGCATACTTTTGCCCTAATCTGAGGCCCGGGATAGTTTTCCGAGTATCGAGGATGGCAGCTTTCGTATCTTTGATAAGTGCTACGTAGCGTTGTGTCTGAGTCGCCGTGCCAGATAGGGATTGTAGAAAGTTAAGCATTGTTCTTTCGGCTGTAAGTATGCTGCGAGCACTGCCTTCAATCGAAAAGATTTGCTCACCAGCCCTTACCTTTTCACCATCATTGATGCGCCATTTTAGTTGCAGCGTGTCATCAACTTGTTTGGCAACTTCATCAACCCAAGGTCGACCGCAGACTAGTGCATCCTCTCTGGCGATAACATGAGCTTCGGCCTTCGTAGACTTGTCAATAATCTGGGCAGTTATGTCACCGCTGCGCACGTCTTCTGCTACGGCATGAGCGACAGTAATCTGTATATCTGAAAAATAATCTATCATCCCGATTTCTGCCTCAGGGTTAATGTATTGCCTGCTTGAGTAAACTCGATTCGGCTAAGGGCACTCATGCCGAGTAATATAGCGCCGTCTTTCATCGCTGGATTAATACTCGCGTCAATGTCATTTAGAGTGATTTTACCGATGCGTAATTCCTTTACACGTGTCCGATATATATTGACTCGACCGTTAGCTGTCATCGCTTGGCTGCGTCTGCCGTAAGGTAATTCCAGACGTTTGGCGATATTCTCGGGTACGACTACATCGGTTGCCCCTGTATCAAGAAGAAATGCGACCGTATTTCCGTTTATCTGCCCATTCACTAGGTAATGGCCAAAGCGATTGCGTTCCAGAGGTACTTCGATCGTATCTGCGTAAGCGAAGGAGCTAGGGTCCGCGTTCGGGTTGTACTGTCTTTCTTCGACGCCTGCGAAGAACCAGGTGAGCATAGCCATGCCGATAACAAGGGATACGAATAGCATGCCCTGTCCCGTCCGGTTGGGATTCATTGAATTTTTCCTGATTTTCAGACGGCTATTCTAAACCGGTGATATGATGCCGTCGATTTGATTCGAGGTTTCAAAGTGAGAGTCTCAGAGCACCGCTTGGTTCAGGCTAGATTCAGTTCCAGTCCTCACTACGACGATAGACCGACTGATGAAATTAGTTTGATTGTCGTGCATGGCATCTCTCTCCCGCCAGGAAAGTTTGGCGGGGATGATGTAGAAGATTTGTTCCTTGGACGTCTCGATACCAGTAACCCTGAATTAGCTGATCTTATTGGCGTAAGAGTGTCCAGTCACCTCTTTATCCGCAGATCAGGGGAGATCATTCAGTTCGTTGATTTTGATAAGCGTGCCTGGCATGCGGGAGAGTCGGTATTTCTTGGTCGCTCTGCCTGCAACGACTTTTCGATTGGTGTCGAGCTTGAAGGCACGGACACGATTGAGTATGAAAACGTGCAATATCTTCAGTTGGTGTCTGTTTGTAGGACTCTAATAAGGGAATATTCCATCTTAAATGTAAGAGGACATTGCGATATTTCACCTGGAAGAAAGACCGACCCCGGATCTACATTTGAATGGCATCGCCTAGAGGAAGCGCTTGGCCCGGGATTGTTGGGATGCGAGTAATCCTATGGGTCACGCTGCTTTTATGGCGAATAGATGTCTATGCTTCGGTAACTGAGATCGATGATTTTGGCTATTCTGTGACTCTAGAATCGCAGCCAGAAAGAATTGTGAGCTTGGCCCCACACCTCACAGAACTACTGTTTAGTCTGGGAGTAGGAGGAAACATTATCGCGACAGTTGCACATTCTGACTATCCTCCTGCCGCTCAACTGATACCTCGTCTTGGTGATGCCTTTTCGCTCAGTGTTGAGTCTATTGTTGACATCTCGCCAGACCTAATTGTTGCATGGGGCTCCGGGGGAAATCAGCGCACTCTCGCTCGTCTGCGTGAACTTGGTTATTCGATTTACTTAAATGAAGTCAGGAATCTTGAAGGAATAGGTGCCACAGCTGCGCGTCTGGGAATTTTAATTGGTCGTCGCGAAGTGGGTGAGCAGTTGGAGATAGCTTTTCTTGAAGAACTGGCGATGTTGAATTCGGAGTCGCCAATGAAACTGGCGCCAAGTGTGTTCTTTCAGATCTCCGATCAGCAATTGTATACAGTAAGTGACGACCATCTTATCGGTCAGGCGATAAGAGTCTGTAACGCTCGCAATATATTTGGTGATTTGGATTTAGCTGTTCCTATGGTTTCTTTGGAAAGTTTGGTGAGTGCTGATCCCGACCTAATACTTGTAGCGAGTCCTTATGAAGGTTTTTTATCCAGTTGGTCTGAAACCTGGCAGCGTCTCAATTGGCAGAATCGAGTTCGTTATGTTGATGCGTCGCTGGTTACGCGTCCGGGGTTGCGCATGTTACGTGGTATCGAATCCATGTGTAAATTGATCGGACAGCCAGATTGAGCTTAGTTCAACATCCTTCTTTTAAGTCTTAGCCTTTTTCCCAAAGAACCTCGTTAACTTGGGTTAATCTAGCGCAGGTGCGAGCCAAAACGAAGAGATAATCGGACAGTCTGTTGATAAACTCCATGGCATTGGCGTTGACACTCTCTGTTTGTGCTAGTGCTGCAATATTCCGCTCAGCCCTCCGGCAGATTGATCGCGCCATATGGCAGTTCGCGATAAGGCGAGAACCTCCGGGCAGGATAAAGTTTTCGAGCGGGTCCAACTGTTCGTTCATTACATCTAGTTGTTGCTCGATGACGACTACATGTTTCGCTGAAATAATTTCAAAACCGGGAATGGAAAGTTCTCCACCGAGGTCAAAAATTCTGTGTTGTAGGGTTCGAATAAATTCTGCTAGGGATGTCAGGTCAGGCTGATTGGATGCGAGAAGTTCCTCTACAACGACACCAACAATAGAGTTCAACTCGTCGACAGAACCCATCGCTTCCACTCGCGGGGCTGTCTTGCTGATGCGGCTTCCATCGCCAAGTCCGGTTTCTCCTTTGTCTCCGGTTCTGGTGTAAATTTTTGAAAGTCTCTTGCCCATGCTAATCCAACTTGATGTTATCTATGTTGAGTTTAACGGAGCTGATCGAATCTTTCAGATTTTCGCTACGGATTTGGTTGATTTGTCCCCGTTTACTCATTGTGCGCTAATGCTTAATGTTTAATACATATACTATGTTTAGTCCTCAGATCCTCAAGCATGGGGTTGGCAAGCACCTTTGATAACGGGCATCTGCACATGGAATATTTCTTTAGGTAGTCTTTGAAATGTCTTGTTCCCTGCTTGTCCGTATGATGTTTAGTCAGGACGGCTCAAACATGGTGATGCGGTTTGATATGCTATCGCTAAGCTAGTTTAGATAATTGAGAGGAAAAATAGATGCCTTCGTTTGATGTGGTTTCGGAAGTTGACTGGCACGAAATAACCAATGCGATCGATCAGGCTAATCGAGAACTTCAGACCCGTTTCGATTTTCGTGGCGTAGAGGCCAAATTTGAAAAGCAGGAGCAATCTGTGCGAGTTACGGCAGAAGCAGATATTCAATTAGATCAGATGATTGATATTTTGAGAGCCAAAATGGTTAAGCGATCAATTGATCCAAAAGTTATGGATATCGGTGACCAGGAGCATGTTGGCAAGCTCCTGCACAAGAATGTGCAAATCCAAGAGGGTCTTGAAAGTCTTTTTGCTAAGCGAGTCGTTAAGTTAATTAAAGAGAAAAAACTTAAGGTCCAAGCAGCTATCCAAGGTGACAAAATCAGGGTCACAGGCAAGAAGCGAGACGACCTGCAGCAGGTTATGGCAACTCTGAAAGAAGAGGACTTTGACGTTCCGCTACAGTACAACAACTTTCGGGACTGATTTTGCACGACGCTCCTGTTGGCCGCAGTTGGGCCGAGACTTTTCTGGTTTATCGTCAGCCAGAAGTTATCGCGTTAGCGTTTCTAGGATTTTCTGGGGGGTTGCCGTTCCTTTTGGTCTTCTCTACGCTCACGGCGTGGTTAACAGAGGGTGATGTCTCGCGAAGTGCCATCGGTTTTTTTGCGTGGATCGGTATCACCTACTCAATCAAAGTCCTTTGGGCCCCAGTTGTTGATTCATTGCCTGTGCCCTGGTTTACAAAGAGCTTTGGTCAGCGCCGAAGTTGGATGATTGCGGGGCAATTGGGTATTGCCATTGGTCTCATACTAATGTCCCTTGTTGGTCCAGAAAATCTCTTTTACTTGAGCCTAGCAGCCTTCCTGGTAGCTTTTTCTTCCGCAACCCAGGATGTCTCGATTGATGCCTATCGTATAGAAGCCGCAGATACTGAATACCAGGGTGCTATGTCCGCAGCTTATGTATTTGGATATCGCGTCGCTCTTTTGGTAGCTGGTGCGGGAGCATTGTATCTTGCGGATTCTTTATCTTGGCCGCATGCCTACTTGATCATGGCGGGATTGATGGCTGTGGGTGTGATTACCGTTCTTTTAATAGTTGAGCCAAAAAGAGAACGGCTCAGCGAACCATTTGGATGTTCTTTTCAAGGTTTAAACCAATGGATCCGGAGTGCGATTTTTGGACCTTTTTTGGAATTCTTCCAGAGGAACAAGAAGAATGCTCTGATTATTCTTTGTTTCATCGCAGTCTTTCGGCTGAGTGATATTGCCATGGGAATTATGGCAAACCCGTTCTATCTTGATATGGGCTATACCAAGACTGAGATCGCTAATATCGCGAAGATTTTTGGCTTCTTTATGAGTATTACCGGTTCATTTGTTTGCGGTGCTCTTGTGATTAGATGGGGGATGATGCGACCGCTATTGATTGGAGCCGTTTTCGTAGCCCTGACGAACCTTCTATTTGCTGGCCTTTCGCTTATGCAGCCAGACCTGGTCTACTTGGCTATTGTGATATCCGCAGATAATTTGTCTGGTGGCTTTGCAGCGACAGCCTTCATTGCGTATCTCTCTAGTTTGACCAACAGAGCCTACACAGCGACGCAGTACGCTTTATTCAGTTCTTTAATGACATTACCGGGAAAATTCGTTTCGGGTTTTTCAGGGATGGTTGTGGACAATTTTGGTTATTTTGAATTCTTTATCATCTCGGCTTTACTAGGAGTTCCTGCAATTGTTTTGGTTTTTTATGTGACTAGTCTTAAGGTTTCCAACCGTAGTGGCGCAAATTGATTTTGCCGTTAATTACAGTCACTCCCTCTTGCTCTAGCTTCTCTCGTTGCTTCAACTCATTCGGATTAGTTATTCGCCCCTGGCTATCTACCACGCGATGCCAGGGCAGATCCGTGTCTTTTGGCAATCTAGAGATTATTCTGCCAACTAGGCGAGCATGGCTTGGTATTCCAGCCATGCGTGCGATTTGTCCGTAGGAAGTTACTTTTCCGTTAGGTATAGACGCGATGATCAAAAAGACGAACTTTTCGGCGGATTTTAGTGTTTCTGTCATTCTAAATTGACTAATTTGGTATGTTTTTGGGTATTTTTGGCAGTCTGGCCTTGACTCTGCTAAAAGTAACCCTATGATTAGCAGTCCCAAAAAGAGAGTGCTAAAAAAACCGGGGAGTCTGCATTTATAAAGGCCTAGGTAAAGATTAGCGTTGTTTTGACCGTCACGCCAATAGAGCGGATATGGACCGCAGTCGTGACATGTAACAGGAGAAAGGAATGAGTATCCGTCCATTATCAGACCGAGTGGTTGTTCGCCGCTTGGAAGAAGAAACAAAGTCGGCAGGGGGAATTGTAATCCCTGATTCAGCAACAGAGAAACCTTCCCAAGGTGAAGTTATGGCTGTAGGTCCTGGAAAGAAGCTGGACAACGGGAGCGTACAGACCGTTGACCTTAAAGCTGGTGACAAGATCCTATTTGGTCAGTATGCCGGCAGCACGGTGAAGGTCGAGGGTGAGGAACTCCTCATCATGAATGAAAGCGAAGTATTTGGCGTCATCGAGTAAGCCAAAGATAGAAATTGTAAGAGAAGGATTAATTAGTTATGACAGCTAAAGACGTGAAATTTGGTGATACAGCTAGGCGAGGCATGCTAGCGGGTGTAAATGTCCTGGCAGATGCTGTGAAAGTCACCCTTGGTCCCAAAGGCCGAAATGTGGTTCTCGACAAATCATTTGGTGCCCCAACGGTTACCAAAGACGGTGTGTCCGTTGCGAAAGAAATTGAACTGGCGGACAAGTTCGAAAATATGGGAGCGCAAATGTTGAAGGAAGTTGCATCACAAACTTCCGATGTAGCCGGAGATGGCACCACAACTGCAACCGTTCTGGCGCAGGCAATCCTTAATGAAGGCCTGAAATCAGTTGCGGCAGGCATGAATCCCATGGACCTCAAGCGAGGCATTGATAAGGCAGTTTCAGCCGCCGTTACAGAAATCGAAAGCATGGCTCAGCCTTGCTCAGATTCTAAGGCAATTGCGCAAGTTGGAAGTGTATCAGCCAACAGCGATACGCAAGTTGGTGACATCATTGCTGAAGCGATGGAAAAAGTTGGCAAAGAGGGTGTAATTACTGTTGAAGAAGGCAGTGGTCTTGAAAATGAACTAGACGTTGTTGAAGGCATGCAGTTTGACCGTGGTTATTTGTCTCCTTACTTCATCAACAATCAGGACAGCATGAGCGCTGAGCTGGAAGACCCTTACATTCTTTTATTCGACAAAAAAATCTCGAATATCCGCGATCTTCTACCAGTTCTAGAAGCTGTCGCGAAGTCCGGCAAGCCATTGATGATTATTGCAGAGGATGTTGAAGGCGAAGCCTTGGCTACACTGGTGGTCAACAATATGCGTGGTATTGTAAAAGTTGCTGCAGCTAAAGCACCGGGTTTTGGTGATCGTCGTAAGGAAATGCTCCAAGATATCGCTATTCTTACTGGTGGAACGGTTATTTCAGAAGAAGTTGGTCTGTCTCTTGAGGGCGCTTCCTTGGAAGATCTTGGGCAAGCAAAACGCATTAGTTTGACCAAGGACAATACTACTGTTGTTGACGGTGCGGGCCAGTCAGATGACATCGAAGGACGAGTAAACCAGATTCGCACGCAGATTGAAGAAACTTCGTCAGATTACGATCGAGAAAAGCTTCAGGAGCGTGTTGCGAAACTCGCGGGTGGCGTTGCAGTGATTAAAGTAGGTGCTGCGACAGAAGTGGAGATGAAAGAGAAGAAAGCTCGCGTCGAAGATGCGTTACATTCTACTCGCGCAGCGGTAGAAGAAGGTATCGTCGCTGGGGGTGGTGTTGCACTTATCCGCGCACTCACAGCCGTAGAAGGTTTGACCGGTGACAACGAAGACCAGAATGTGGGTATCAATCTATGCCGACGAGCTATGGAAGCTCCAATGCGTCAAATTGTTGACAATGCCGGTGACGAAGCTTCTGTGGTAGTTGATAAGGTGAAAACAATGTCTGGCTCAGAAGGCTATAACGCCGCTACGGGAGAGTATGGCGATATGATTGCCTTCGGTATTCCTGATCCAGCAAAGGTAACCCGCACGGCACTTCAAGCCGCAGCATCGGTAGCGGGTTTGATGATCACCACCGAATGTATGGTCACAGAGGTAGTGGATGATACACCTCCGCCTCCTATGCCAGATATGGGTGGCATGGGCGGTATGGGCGGCATGATGTAAATCCGCTTGTATTATTCACACGCTCTGCAGAAGTCAGCACCCTGCGTTGCTTTGATTAAACCCCTTTAGTCTAGGGGGCTTAGAGAGCTAGCGTGTAAGTTTAAGGAAAACCCCGCTCTTGAGCGGGGTTTTTTGTGGTCCAAACAAGTGCTGTAACAAAAAAAATTCAATGCTAATATAGAAGAATTATGGCGCCGAGGGTCAGGGGTTGCACCTTTACCTTGGAATGGTTCAATACAAAGAAGATAAATGAAAAGCTTTTACGAGATAAATCAAGAGGGATAATTCATGGGTGACATCGCACTCTTTACTAGCTACGGGATAGACTACTTATTCCGATGGATACATATGCTCACCGGAGTAGCCTGGATAGGCTTACTTTATTACTTCAATTTTGTTCAGACTGAATATTTTAAAGAAGCTGAGGATGCACACCGTTCTGGAGCCATTCAAAAGTTAGTACCACGTGCTCTATGGTGGTTCAGGTGGGCGGCTATGTTCACTTTTTTGACAGGTGTAGCGTTGCTTGCTTATCGGCATATGGCAATATCCTACGACATTACCGTCGGCGCTGCGCTTGGAACGTTAATGTTTTTAAATGTTTGGCTGATCATATGGCCTAATCAAAAGATTGTGATTGCTTCAGCTACTCAGGTAGCACAAGGCGGCGAAGCACTCCCTGAGGCAGCAGCGGCAGCACCAAAAGCCGCCTTGGCCTCGAGGACAAACACCTTATTTTCGGCGCCTATGCTCTTCTTCATGGGGTCGTCGGCTCATCTTAGTAATGGTTTGGTCGTGGACGCAAATGGGTTAGGTCTAAGCATCATACTGTTAATTATTTTCCTGCTAGAGGCCAACGCTATCTTTGGTAAGCAAGGGCCATTAACTACAGTGAAAGGCGTAATCAGTTGTAGTATTGGGTTGACAGCCGTCTTATATGGACTGATGGCCTTGCTCTAGTAGCTGATACTGGAAATAAAGAAGGGCCCGATAGGGCCCTTTTTTGGTTGCATAATGAACGACACGATACCTTCTATAAAACCAGATCAAGACGAGGTTGCTTCCTATCGTAGTAGCGCCAGGTCTGCTGCCCCTAGGCAAAGCAATTTCAACGGTCTTTTGGTTTTCGTCATAGTTTTGATGGCTATTATTATGGGTATAGGAGGTTACACGTTATTTGAAGTACAAAAAAAACTAGATCGTTCAAATGCACTGTTAGCCCAAGGGCAGATGAATATTGCTGAACTTGATAGTCGGCTGGCTGCAACGGGAACCGACGTTTCTCAAACCCTTCAGGACTTGAAGGACCAAGTTGCCACTAACTTCTCTGAAATAGACAAGCTCTGGGCTGTTTCTTACCGCCAAAATAAACCTGACATTCAGAAAAACGTACGCTCTATTAAGACGTTAAAAGACGACCTCGGACAGAGTGTTACTAATATGGCAGGATCAGTAGATGAAATGTCTAGGCAATACAAGGAGCTAGTTGATGAGTACTCAGGGTTGCGAGATGGCTTATTGCGGGACAATCAAGAGTTCATAACCGAAATTGCGTTTTTGCGCAGTCAAGTCCAGGATCAGGCGGTGGTCCAGGAAGCAAACCAACGTGCTCTTAATACAGTCTCTAGACAACTAAAGGAGGTTAATGAAGCGATTAGCTCTATCGATCAACATCGTCAGCAGCTTGCTCAAAAGTTGTCACAACAACAGACGCAAATTCAAGGAATTCAGGCAAGAGCTACCAATGGCACCGACGGTTAGTTTATTTGCCAGTCTTCTACGACATCCAATGTGTACTGTTTATTATGGAAGATCAGAATGAGGCCTCGCTCGGTGATTTCTAGTAGGCGATGATTTTCTCCTAAACTGTCTCCCTCTCTTCGCGTCACTCCATTTATCATAACCATTCGTAAATCAGCTTCCTCAGCGAAGATATGTGTCGTTATGTTTAGGATCGGCGGCGCAACAGGTTTATCTGGAATCTGTGGCTGATTATTCGTTTGATTTCTTTTATGTTCTCGTAATTTGTCCTCATGTATTTGAGGTTTTAAGGTGTCAGCGACTTCGGTGTTGTTCATCGCTTGAGTATCTTTTAACGTGAGAGTGTTGTTTCCAAATGTTTGATCGCGATCAAAAAACAAATAAACAGATGCTGAACTAATGAAAGCAGTCAACGTTACGATCGTTATGATGGATTTGAGCCCTGGCAATGCGCTATCTTGATTATCGATACGGATGTCGCCAAGGCGAGGTGTTTGTTTTCGGGACCGTTCCTCCTCGGATTTTTTTAATGCATCCAAAATATAGGACATAACTAATCCTCGTCATCCGCTGTCAATCTTGGGACGTTCTCTCTGCCGAAACTGTTTATGTTTATCAATGTTAAGGGCCCTGCCACTCCGTCTGGTTCTAAACCAACAGCGTTTTGGAATTTTTCGACTCTACTTTTGAGTAATGAGGTGAAGGTGGTCCCAGTTTCGATAGGTTCTTGCTTGCCCTCGATCATGGCTAATTTTGCTGCTAACCAATCGACTTCTGGACCCCGATCGTAAAGTTTTAGAGGAGAGTCGTAGTTCGGCGGTATGCGCCAGCTCATGCTTATCCTGCCATCAAAGCGCTCTAAGAACTCAATGCGCGTAAGCTCAAATTGCTTATTTCCGGCTAATAAAGTCACATGTTTATGGTTTATCTCGCTAATGGTGAAGTATTGTTCCTCTAGAAAAACGATCATCGGTCGATCAATACGCTGCAATTCCTGCCAGCTAACCTGACGTTCCATACACTTTAGGCTGATATCCTTGGCCAGCTCGCAAGGAGCGGTTTTTTGATCGGCAAATGCCGTACCCCATAGAGCGAATAGATCATACCAAGCGGCTCTGATGTCGTTGTGTCCTTGTATGGTAAGGTTCAGGTCATCTTCGTTTGGTGGAGCTATAGATGTTGATGCGGGTTGATTACTCGATACGTTTTGCTGCTCTGCGTCCGCGAAAACATCATTTTGAGCGTCGGGCGCTTCATCGAGCGGAGGTTTTTTCCATAAGAGGATGAAAAGAGCAATGGTAACGGACGCAGTCAGTGTCAGCAGTCCCCAGTTAAAACTGGACCTTTTAGTGCCCATGACTTCCACGGCTGCTTTGTTAACTGTAGCAAGTGAGACAATTTTTTTGTCTTCTGCATAAGTCCCGAGCATCGCTCTGTCGCAGATCAGATTGATTAACCTTGGAACGCCACCGGTTAGTTGGTGGATCCTGTGACTAGCTTTGGTGTCGAATAGGTTTGAATCGCCGCCAGCTACTTTTAGACGATGCGCAATGTAATCCCTTGTTTCGTTAGATTTCAGAGCCTCTAAATGGTAGCGCGCAGTAATGCGTTGGCTGAATTGTCGAAGAGACCGTTTGTTCAAAGTTTCCCCGAGCTCTGGTTGGCCAAGTAAAATAATTTGCAGAAGCTTCCTTTCATTCGTTTCGAGATTAGTGAGCAGTCTAAGTTGTTCAAGAACTTCGCGGGACAGATTCTGTGCCTCATCAATGATCAGAACAGCTCTTTTCCCAGCTCTATGCTCTTTTAAGAGGTATAGGTTCAGTGCGTCCGTTAGGGATTTGAGCGATTGACTGCCACCTCCGGCGAAACCGAATTCATCAGAGATTGTCTGCAATAATTCTATTGCGGATACTTTGGGGTTCAACACAAAGGCAGTTTCAACATCCGTTGGAATTTGTTCAAGCAGGCATCGACATAAAGTGGTCTTCCCGGTCCCGACTTCACCTGTTAATAGAATGAAGCCGCCAACCTCAGACTGAATGCCAAATAATAGGTGGGCTAGAGCCTCCTGGTGTTGGCCGCTCATGTAGAGATACTGCGGATTGGGTGCAATCGAAAAGGGCAGTTCCTTTAGAGCAAAATAGTCGATGTACATTTGCATTGGATAGCAATTTGAGCCGAGTTACGATAGCAGGGCCGAAGTTAAGCCGCCAGACCAAAAATTTGTTTTATCGGACGCTGATAATTTTAGCTTTAAGCATTTTGTTAACAGCCTGTGAATCGATGGGGTTTTACCGCCAGGCGATCATTGGTCAGGGGCGTCTGTTACTCGCTAGAGAATCCGTTGATCAGTTGTTGATATCTCCGGACACTTCTCCGTTGCTGCGTCAACGCCTGGAATTGGTGCAAAGTATTCTTACCTTTGCTAGAGGTGCCGGCCTTGAGGTAGGCAACGCTTACTCTAGCTATGTTGTGACCGGTCAGAGGTTTGTTATCTGGAATGTCTTTGCGGCTCCGCAACTGGAGCTTCGATTGCGCAAATCGTGCTTCCCAGTGGCTGGCTGTGTTAGCTACCGAGGTTTTTTTGATGAACAGGATGCAAGGTCCTACGCTGCGCGCCTCAAGCAGGAAGGCCTCGACGTTTATATCGGTGGCGTACTCGCTTACTCCACTCTCGGGTGGTTTGATGATCCTCTGCTCGATACATTTATATTTATGGACGAAGGGAAGCTTGCTGCTCTACTTTTTCACGAACTTGCCCACAGGATGGTCTATGTGAAGGGGGATACTCGATTTAATGAAAGTTTCGCGACAACTCTGGAACAAGCCCTACTGCATGATTGGCTCATTTTACGTGGTGATTCACAGCGTTTTGAAAAGTATCTGTCGTCAGAGCGCCGCAGTCGGTCGGTCTTGAGGTTAATTGGTCTTACACGGAAGGACCTGAAGGATATCTATGGATCTGAAAAAGATGACACTTCAAAATTGGAATTGAAGACTTTGTTGATTAGCCAGTTGGTGGAAGACTATAAAGAGCATGTTCGTCAATGGACGGAAGGTAATGAATTTTCCTATTGGATGAGAGGTGAGATCAACAATGCCAAGTTAGAGACGATTGCAGACTATAATCAATGGGTTCCGGCTATGCAGACTTTCCTGCGGTCTCGCGGGTTAAAGAAATTTTCGTTAGAGATGATGCGCCTGGCTGGTCTACCGTTTTCGGATCGTCAAGTAATTCTTGCATCAATGCCTATCTCTATAGCAATAGATAACAAGTAAAACTGATGACTATGATCCCGATAATATTTAGTACGCTTCCCTCTCTCGCCATGAGTGCGGTTGTAAATCTGCCGGTAGAAAAAACAATTGTGTTAGGCGCAGTGGCGACGGGAAGCATGAAAGCGCAGCTGGCGCTCATTGCTGCTGGAACCATCAAAAGGGCCGGGTCGATATCAGCTCCTATCGCTGCAGCCGCCAAAATAGGCATCATTAGTGTCGTTGTTGCAGTATTACTGGTCATTTCTGTAAGAAACGTGATCGCGAGGCAGATAATGGAGATCAGCAGTAAGATAGGCCATCCGGCTAGTCCTGCCAGTGCATCGCCGAGATATGCGCTCAGTCCGGAAGCGATGAATGCCTTGGCAATGGCGATACCTCCGCCGAATAGGATCAGCATTCCCCAAGGTATTCGCCCGGCCGTTTCCCAGTCAAGCAATTTGTTGCCTTTGCCATCAGGTACTAGGAACATGATGACAACGGCGATAAGAGCAACGCTCGCGTCGTTGGCTTCGGGTACATTAAGCCACTCGGACCACCCACCAAATGGTTCGCTTCTGGTGATCCAAGCTAACGCTGTAATAGAAAATACGATAAAGACCCTTCGTTCTTCTGTCTGCCACTGCCCGACGGCAGGCATCTCGATTTTCCCTTGGTACTTGAGTGTGCGAGTTAGCCAGAAACCTATTATAGGAATAAAGAGCAAGACAACGGGCATACCCCACATCATCCAGGTTAGAAACCCAATTTCTGTACCTGTGGTTTGTTCGTAGATTTCCCTGAAGACTAAGTTTGGCGGCGTACCGATAGGCGTGCCAATGCCCCCAACACTCGCAGCATAAGCAATACCAAGTAACAGGGGAATCGCCAACTTTGGATCTCTGGACCTTTCAATGACTGCCAGGGCGACCGGTAGCAGCATTAGTGTCGTTGCTGTGTTAGAAATCCACATGCTCAAGACTGCTGCAGCTGCCATAAACCCAAAGACCAGCCGTCGGCTACTGGTGCCGCCGAATAGGTTAACCATAGTCAATGCGACTCGACGGTGTGCTCCGCTTTTTTCCATGGCAGTGGACAGGACAAATCCCCCCATTAGTAACAAAACCAATGGTGATCCGTAGGCTTGGCCCACCTCTGCGGGGGTCAGGACGCCAGCGACGGGCAAGGCCGCAATCGGAATCATTGATGTTACTGGTATGGGAATCGGTTCAAAAATCCACCATGTGACACATATCATAGTAATGGCGGCCGTCCAACAGGCGAAGGATTCCCAGCCCGTCGTATACATACTAAGAAAAGCACCCGCCGCCAGTAGAGGTCCAAGCAAAAGCGCGAAGAAATTCTTTTTAGATGTCACTGCCCAACCTTTGACGGAAAAGCAGAGATTATACACACTAGGTCTTTTGATCAGTTGCGGTGGTATGGCTGGCTCAATTTTCTGGTATGACCTAGAAACTACGGGCACGGATTCCGTGCTTGACCGACCCCTTCAATTTGCGGGGATTCGTACTGACTTATCGCTGGACGAGATAGCTAAGCCGGTCAATATCTTGGGCTATCCCGGTCGTGATGTCGTGCCTCAGCCAAGGGCAATGTTGGTGACGGGTATTAAGATGTCTGATGTAATCGCCAATGGTCTGAATGAAAAAAGCTTCTGTGAGCAGGTGCTTAAGGAACTCGAGATAGCGAATACCTGTACTGCGGGATTTAACAATATTCGCTTTGATGATGAATTTGTGCGTCAAATGCTTTATCGCAACTTTCAAGATCCGTATGCAAGAGAGTGGAGAAATGGCAACTCTCGTTGGGATGTTATTGACTTGTTTAGAGCAGCCTACGCGTTACGTCCGACTGGGTTTGAGTGGCCGGAAAAGCAGCCTGGTATCCCGAGTTTTCGATTGGAAGACCTCGCTCTGGCGAATGGAATTGAGCACCGGAATGCGCACGATGCTCTCGCTGATGTTAGAGCAACGATATCAATCGCGAAGCGGCTCAAGCAAGCGCAACCTCGTCTCTACGAATTCGCTTGGCGACTTCGAGAAAAAAAGGCAGTTATTCAGCAACTTTATCCTTTGGGCAAGCAGCCTGTAATACATATTTCTTCGATGTATCCTGCAGCAAAAGGATGCGCAGCAGTTGTTCTGCCTCTGTGCCAACATCCAAGTAACAGTAATGCAATCATCTGTGTAGATCTTTCTCAATCAATTGATCGACTGCTATACGAAGACGCAAGTGGTCTAGCGCGACTTATATTCGCTAATAAAGATGGGCTTAAAGAGGGTGAAGAGCGATTGGCGCTTCAGTCAATATATATTAACCGCAGTCCCATAGTGGCTCCGCTAAAAACGCTTGGCGAGCCCGAAGCGGAGCGATTGGGCATTAGCATGTCATTATGCTTGCGCCATTTCGAGTCCTTGCGAGGTCGAGCAGGCTTGATTGAAAAAGTTCAAGAAGCGTTCGACTCGTATGACTTTGAGGAAAATGATGATCCTGACTTTCAATTATACAGCGGAGACTTCTTTTCCGATGCTGATAGAGCTTCAATGCAGGAAGTAACGGCCGCAGATCCGTTGGAGCTTTCGCGATTTTCAGGCAGTTTTCAGGATGATAGATTGGATGAAATGCTGCTTCGTTATCGGGGCCGCAACTGGCCGGATTCTCTGACCGCGGATGAGGCTAAGTTTTGGCAGAAATATTGTGCAGAGCGTTGGCAGGTCGATAATAGGCGGCAATCAGTTGGGAAAGAGTTGTCCGAGCTGATTTCGAGCGAAAAAGGAAAAGACCTTCTGGTCTTAGAGGATCTTCGAGATTATCTTGAGCTGTTATGAGTCACTATCCCTGAAAAATTCTTCGCACACAGCCATAAATTGATGTGCTCCAGCAGATAAAAGTTTGTCTCTTCTATAGTAGATGCCGTAGGTGAGCGGGATAGTTGAAAATGGGAATGGCCCTAGGTGAGATAGCTCCGGGTGGCACTGCATCAGCCTGTCATCAAGATAAGTCATCCCGAGTCCGTTGTTCAAAAGTTCTAGTCGCAGACTTAGGTCGTTCACCTCCCATATAGTCCCGAAGTTATCGCGGAGCTTGTCAATGGTGGGTCGGAGGTCAGGATCATCCAAGTGTGAAACGATTAGAGGCACCTGGTTCAGTAATTCTTCTGCGGTCAATGATGGATCAAGCCGATCATTTGAGATGACAAGATGTCGAGTCTCCTGGAAGAGCGGCCTGGTTCTGAATCTGTCTGGCATAACTTGCTGAAAGGGACCAAGACCTAGTTCCCAAAGTTCCGAACCTACAGCAGAGATTATCTGTCTGCTGGGCATAACGGAAATCTTTAGTCGCGTTAAGGGGTGCTCGTTGCAGAACTGCTTGATTAGCTTTGCGCCGAAAAGTTCGTTTACAGTGCTATTCATAGCCAGATGCAGGTTCGATAAAATGCCGTTCTTGATATTGTTGAGATCGGCGAGAACGGTTTCCTCTTCTGATAAAACGGTGTCAGCGTATTGTAGAAGACGCATGCCTGCTTCGGTAAGTTTCAGTGGTTTGCGGTGAAAAAGCACAGTGTCGAGTTTGTGCTCCAGGTTAGCGATAGTCTGGCTCACAGCGGACTGGGTCACGAATAATTTTTCAGCAGCCTTATTGAAGCCGCTTTCTTCGTAAACAGTTCTAAAAACTCTTATTTCGTGCGTTTCAAGATGTAATGGCATATCGACAGTGTTACATCGAGACTTGTAGCTTGCAATGAACGAGTTGGTTGAATTCGCAAGTTTTGTCCACGCTTTTCTGGTTCTCTGTCCTACTGGGGTAAATTTTGATTATTCTATTATCTAACGTAATCTTGCGGATTCCTGACTTGCCAGTCGCTATCATTAAATTAGTTACTTGCGCCGAGCGGTCCTCCATCACAGTACAAGGCTTTTAACGCGAGCATTAGATTGTAAGCATCCTCAGTACCAGCAAGTTCTCTGATCGAATGCATGGCGAAAGTCGGCACGCCAACGTCGAGTGTTTTAACACCAATTTCTTTGGCGGTGATAGGACCTATCGTGCTGCCGCAGGCCATATCCGCTCGATTAACAAATTCTTGAATAGGTACGTCGACTGATTGGCATAGGGCTTTGAAATACCCCGCCGTTTCGCTGTTTGTGGCATAGCGCTGATTAGCGTTGAACTTTACCGTAGGACCTTTGTTAAGAATGGGCCCATGATTGCTTTCGTGCTTGTCAGGGTAGTTCGGGTGTATGCCGTGTGCGTTATCGGTCGATATCAATAGTGACCGCGCGAAGGTTCTGCGGCGGTCTTCACCGGGGTTTGTGATTCGTTCTAAAACATCTCTCAGAAACGTCCCTTCAGCGCCCGAAAAGGAGGCGCTGCCGACTTCTTCATGGTCGTTACAGACTAGCAGGTTGGTGTGGTTGTTGTCTGCTTCAACCAAGCTGGTTAGGCCTGTAAAGCAGCTGAGGAGGTTATCTAACCGAGCGCTGGCAAGAAATTGGTCACGCTCGCCGATCACAGCGGCTGGATTTGTGTCGTAAAAGCTGAGCTCTGTTGCGAGAATCTCATGATCATTAATATGCGGGGCAATAAGTTCCTCAAGGCTGTAGTCTGCCTCTGATTGCAGTAGAACGGGTGCCATATCGGTTTCTGGGTTCACCTTGCGGTTGTTATTGGCCTCTCTATCCAGGTGGATGGCTAGACTAGGAATGATTGCTATCGGTTTCTTTAAATCGATCAATGTATTTTGCAATTTACCCTCGGTGGATTTATGCGTGACGCGACCGGCGAGACTAAGATCTCGATCAAACCATGGATTTAGCAGAACTCCACCATAAACCTCAACGCCAATCTGGTGATAACCAAGCTTGTTTCGGTTGGGCCGTGGTTTTGCCTTCAAGCAGGGGCTGTCAGTATGGGCGCCGACTATTCTAATACCAGATTTTGGAAGCTCAGTACTCCCCAGGTTAAATGCGATGATCGAAGACTGATTTCTTGTCACGAAGTACTTTCCAGGTTCCGTGTTCCATTGGTTTTCTTCGTGAAGCTCCTTGAATCCAGCATCTAACAACTTGTCAGCCATAACCTGCACTGCGTGAAACGGTGTTGGTGCTGCGTTGAGAAAGTCGATTAGTGACTGATTAAATTGCGACTTATCCATCTGACATGCTTTTCAAAGAAGTATGTTGTTGGATTTTAGCAGACTCGGACGAGTTCATTGCTGTAGTTGATGCTCTGCGTTAACATGTGAACAGCGCCGATTTGATGTCAGCTTGCGGGCGCGTAAAAAATGCCGCTAAAGAGGGAAACCTGTCGCAGCGGTTCGCGCGGCGGGTTTTTTTGTTTCCGAAGGATGAAAATGGGATTCACATCTAGAATTTTGCACTCTGACCGAAGAGATCCAATTGAACATGGCTCTATCCATAAGCCTGTGCATACTGCTGTCACCTATGCATATGATGATGCGAGAGACTTGGCCGAGGTTTTCCAGGGTAAGCAGGCGGGATATTCCTATGGTCGTCAAGTCAACCCGACGGTAACCGCCTTGCAGGAAAAGATTACCATGATGGAAGGCGGTGTTGCTTCGGCCGCGTTTGCTACCGGAATGGCTGCGATAGGGACTACATTGTTTGCATTGCTTCGCGCCGGTGATCACTTCGTAGCTTCCTCGTTTTTATTCGGTAATACGAATAGCCTTTTTAACTCATTTTCTGCGCATGGTATTGAGGTGAGTTATGTTGATGCGACTTCCTCCGATTCTGTGGCGAGTGCCATTAAGAGCAATACACGCATGGTGTTTGTCGAGACGATTGCGAACCCAAGAACCCAGGTGTCTGATCTTCAGCGAATAGGGGACCTATGTAAGAAGTACGGTTTAGTCTACATTGTTGACAATACGATGACGACACCTTACTTGTTCAATCCCAAGGGCGTGAGTGCGAGCCTTGTTATTAACTCGTTGACGAAATATATCGGTGGACATGCCAACGCGTTAGGTGGTGCGGTCACAGAAACCGGAGTCTTTGATTGGTCAAATTTCTCTAATTTGTATCACGATTACAAGACAGGTGCGCCCAGTCAGTGGGCGATAACACAGATTAAAAAGAAAGGGTTGCGAGACTTCGGAGCAACATTGGGTCCTGAAGCCGCCCATCACCTATCGATAGGGGCCGATACTCTGGCGTTGCGTATGGACAGGTTGTGTGCGAATGCTCAGTGTTTGGCAGAATTTCTAGATGGTCACAGCAAGGTGAGAAAAGTCTATTACCCCGGACTTAGCCATCACCCACAGCACGCTCGCTCTGCGGAACTATTTAAAAATCATGGTGGTATATTCAGTATTGAACTAGCGGACGGCGTCGATTGTTTTGATTTTATCAATGCGCTTGATCTGGTGATCTGTTCCTCGAATCTTGGTGACACTAGATCGCTGGCCATACCGGTAGCTCATTCGATCTATTTCGAGATGGGCCCTGAGCGTCGCGCCTCGATGGGTATCGATGACTCCCTGATTCGTTTTTCCATAGGCATTGAAGATGAAGACGATTTGGTAGAGGATTTTTCTAGGGCGCTGGACAATGTCTGATTGGTTTAGAATTCGTTGCTATGCCTGATACTGTTCTTAGTACAGACCTGCCGTTGCCAAATAAACGGACAGGTAAGGTTCGTGATTTATACGACCTGACTCTTCCCGATCAGTCTGCTGGAGTGCTGATTGTCGCGACAGACAGGGTGAGTGTCTTCGATGTCGTTTTAGCTAATGGCATCCCGAATAAAGGTGTCCTCCTTACACAGATGTCCAAGTTCTGGTTTGATTTTTTCTCAGATTATATAGCCCATCACTTGTTATCAACTGATCCTGCAGATATACAAGGGCTTTCAGAAGCTCAGCGCAAGTCGCTTGAGGGCCGAATTATGATCTGTCGCAGGAGCCAAGTGATTCCGGTCGAATGCGTAGTTAGAGGTTATTTGACAGGTAGTGGCTTCAAGGATTACCAGCAGACTGGAAAAGTCTGTGGTATATCGCTGCCAACCGGGATGATCAATAGTGACCGATTAGATACACCGATTTTTACTCCATCTACCAAGGCCGATCAAGGCCATGATGAGAACATAAGTTATGTTGCGGCATGCGATCTGGTGGGTCATGAATTGATGAGTCGAGTCCGCTCAAGTTCGATGATGATCTATGAAAAAGGAGCGGAATTTGCGCTTGAGCGCGGCATCATAGTTGCAGACACAAAGTTCGAATTTGGATTGGACGCCTCGCGTGAACTTGTTCTCATAGATGAAGTGCTTACACCGGATAGCAGTCGATTCTGGCCTGCGGAGGACTGGAAGCCTGGCACAGAGCAGGAGAGTTTTGACAAGCAATATGTCAGAAATTACGCAGAAACCCTAGTGGCGGATGGTGAATGGGATAAGGAGTACCCTGGTCCTGCAATGCCGCAAGAAGTTGTTGAGAGTACTCTAAAGCGATACGAGGAGGCTCTACAACTTCTGATCTCCTAGGATGTAGTGATTTTTTGGAGAACCACAAGTTTCAATCACGATAGCAGACACCCGTGCCGCCGAGACCACAGTAGCCGTCAGGAACTTTTGCTAGATATTGCTGGTGATAATGTTCTGCGTAATAGAAATCGGGCGCAGTTAAGATTTCTGTCGTGATAGGCTTAAAGCCATTTTGGAGGAGCTTTTCCTGGAAAATTTGTCGCGACTTCTCAGCCTGTTCCTGCTGATGGCTGGAAAACGTGTAGATGCCCGATCTGTACTGGGTGCCGATATCGTTGCCTTGCCGCATTCCCTGAGTAGGGTCGTGGCTCTCCCAAAACAGTTCTAGCAACTCCTGGAAAGTCACCTGGCCAGGATCGAAAACGATCATTACTACTTCGTTATGCCCGGTCATGCCAGAACACACTTCTTCGTAGGTCGGATTGGGTGTCAAGCCACCAGCATAGCCTGCTGCGGTGACATATACTCCCGGTTGTTCCCAGAAGCGGCGCTCAGCACCCCAAAAACAGCCTAATCCGAACATCGCTGTCTGCAGACCCGCTGGAAATGGCGCAGTCATCGGATGGCCGTTGATGAAATGTTCGGCGGGCACAGGCATCGTGTCTGTACGTCCGGGCAATGCTGTGTCTGGTGTCGGTAGCTCCATTTTCCTGTTAAAAAGTCCCATACACTGCTCCAGATGTTTGTTGTCATTATAGCGGATGGGACTTGGTTTAAAATCCCTCTTCGGGCTCGGTGTAATGTAAGAGCTGCAAAGCCCAAGCAACGCATTTGCACTCTCGTGCGCAGATACAAGTAATCATTGCAAATATTTAAGGTGTTATATGATGTCGGGACCAGTGTGGTTTCTAGGTAGACTTGAGCCTGAGGAAAGGCACATGAGTAGAGGCGTGGAGGGCATTTGATGCTCGAAGCTTTGAAAACATGATTGCTCTAAAAGGACGATATGAGCACCTGCTAACGAAAAATAGAATGCCCTTAACAATCGGATTATTCTGAGTAAAAAACACTAGAACGAGGTATCGAAAGTCTCAAATTGATTAGGAAAAAAACACTGGAATTAACAATGACAGTAAGTAGAACGACATTAGAAAAAGGAACCGCTTTCATGAGTTGGGATCAGGAGATTGATAGGACCTTAAGTAACAGCAAACGATGGCAGGGAAGAGGTGATGCCATAGCGCTGACTATCGGTGACTCGGATTTTAAATTAGCCCAGCCAATACGTCGTGCTATTTTAGCTCGACTGGACGAAGGTGTAATTGGTTACGATGCAGTACCGACATCGCTTGTTGAGTTGATCGTAAGCAGATTGCATGACCGCTATGGATGGGTTGTAGATCCTGATTGGCTAGTATTTATATCCGGGGTCGTCCCTGGGTTGAATATTGCTGGGAGAGGCCTGACTGGTCCAGAGCAGGTGCTTGTGACCGAAGTGCCTGTTTATTACCCCTTTCTCGATGTATCGGAAAACAGTAATCGTCGCATGATCAAGTTGCCTGCTCAAGCTGGGTCGACCCGTTGGGAATTTGATCTGGATCGGTTAGAGGCGATTGCAAAGACTAACAACGTGGGTGTCCTGATCCTTTGTAATCCACAGAACCCACTGGGTCGAGTATTGCTTCCTGACGAATTACAAGCAATCGGCGAGATATGCTTGCGATATGACATCATCATCTGCTCCGACGAAATTCATGGTGACTTAGTCTACGAGGGAAATCAGCACATCCCGATTGCCTCAATAAGTCCAGAAATAAATGCGTGTAGCGTGACGCTGATGAGCCCCTCTAAGGCTTTCGGCATCAGTGGTATAGGAGGCGCCTTCGCTGTTGTGTCGGACCCGCATATTCGTGATCGTTTTCAGTCGGCAGCTGCTGGCATCAATATGGGGTTGGGCTCTTTGCCGCTAGTCGCTATGGAAGCGGCTTACGGAGAGTGTAACTCTTGGTTTGACGAAAAATTGAGATACCTGCAGAGCAATCGCGACTATCTTTGTGAGGCGTTGTTGCAGATACCGGGGTTAAGGCTGACAAAACCAGAAGGGACTTACTTCCTTTGGATTGATTTCAGAGATAGCGGTCTGAACGAACCATATACTTCGCTTTTTGATGTTGGGCTTGAGCTTTCGAATGGGGATGTATTTGGTGATGCTGGATTTCTACGCCTTAATTTTGCTAGCCCGAAACCGCGTTTGGAAAAAGCGATGGAACGGTTAGGGTCGTTGTTTGGTTAAACTAGATTATTACTCTCTGGCATACGGATTTATTCTCAGATATTTTTAAAAGGAGGTACAAATGGGCGAATACAGCATAGTTGAACGAAATGGTCATCTGACGATAATTACAATTAATCGTCCGAGTGTTTTGAATGCATTGCATGCACCGGCGCACGATGAATTTTCTGCCATCTTCGATGATTTTGTTGCAGACTCTGAGCAGTGGGTGGCAATTGTCACTGGAGCGGGTGATCGGGCATTTTCCGCCGGTAACGATCTCAAGTATCAGGCATCGGGTGGTGATATGAGCCGCATATCTGATACTGGCTTCGCGGGGATAACTTCTCGGTTTGATAATCCAAAACCAGTGATCGCAGCTGTTAACGGCGTTGCGATGGGTGGTGGCTTTGAGATAGCCCTGGCATGTGACTTAATAATTGCGGCAGAAAATGCGGTTTTTGCTTTACCTGAACCGCGAGTCGGCTTAGCGGCTTTGGCTGGAGGAGTACATCGTTTACCTCGTGAGATTGGTATGAAGCAGGCTCTAGGAATGATGTTGACTGGTAGGCGAGTCAGTGCTGCGGAAGGTCGGCAGTTGGGATTCGTTAATGACATAGCAGAAGAAGGTCAGGCTTTGACTCTCGCAAAAGAATGGGCGCAACAAATTCTTGAATGTGCTCCACTTTCTGTCCGAGCCAGCAAGCAGGCAGCCATGGAAGGTATGAACGCTGATAGTTTGGAGGCGGCTATGAGTGGGCGGTATGAGCAGGTCAATGCTATGCGTCATAGCGCTGATTTCGTGGAGGGGCCTTTGGCCTTTTCGGAAAAAAGATTGCCCAATTGGAAAGGCGCTTAGGCAAGGTTTGCTGAACCATCGTCGACTTTTTGGCGAAGTAGCGACCGACTAAATTCGGAATCTCTACCTTACCAGGAATTCACGGGGTATGATCTTATTTAGATGTCTGCGCTGTAAATACAGAGGAAAATTGAATGACAGACGGCCTAAAAATAGCTGTGCTGACGGTGTCCGATACTAGAACTTTTGATACTGATACTTCGGGCCAATATCTTGTCAATGCTGCGGATGAAGCGGGACATGAGATAGTAGGAAGGAAAATCGAAATCGATGATCTATATAGACTAAGGGCCGTGGCTTCTGCTTGGATTGCCGATGAGGAAGTGGAGGTCATTCTTGTGACTGGGGGTACGGGTTTTACAACACGCGATTCTACCCCTGAAGCGCTTGTGCCACTTTTCGACTCTGATATTACGGGGTTTGGTGAACTATTTCGCCACCTGTCTTACGAAGAAATCGGGACGTCTACCGTTCAGTCCCGCGCCTTCGCGGGTCTAGCTAATAACACAGCCATTTTCTGCATGCCTGGGTCTACAGGAGCCTGTCGGACAGCATGGCAAGGCATCCTGCAGACGCAGCTTGATATCGAGCATCGTCCCTGTAACTTTGCCGAACTGATTCGGAAGGGGTCGCATTGAAGGGATTACGTCCTGTAGACGAGGCCATTCTTGATTTGCTCGACCGAGTAAAGGTTTCTCAAGAGAAGGAATTAAAGCCCCTGAATACTGCGCTTGGGCTCTACGCTGCAGAAAATATCCTGTCTCCTGTAAACGTTCCTCCTGCAGATAACAGCGCGATGGATGGTTATGCGGTTCAATTAGCTTCGATTCGTGCGAATGACTGGTTGAAGATTTCTGACCGTGTACCCGCAGGGAGCGTGGGCATAAGCATGGAACCAGGGACTGCTGCCAGAATATTTACGGGTGCTCCTATTCCTGAAGGAGCAGATACAGTCGTGATCCAGGAAAATTGCGAATTTGAGCAGGGTCGCGTTCGCATCCTAGCGATGCCTGAGATGGGTGCTAACGTTAGAGAATGCGGTCAGGATCTGCTGATAGGTACGACGGTGGTGCGACGAGGAGAACGTTTGACGCCACAGTTGCTCGCCTTATTGGCCTCGGTTGGTTGCGTTGAAGTGGCAGTCTACAAGCCATTGCGGATAGCTATATTGTCTACAGGCGATGAGCTAGTGGAGCCGGGTGGTGAATTGGCACCGGGACAAATCTTCAATTCTAATCGATTTGCTCTCGATGGACTCATACGTGGTCTTGGCATGGAGTCTGTCGATTTAGGAATTATCGGGGATAACCCCAAGGCTACGGAACAAGCTCTGCGTCAAGCTGTGAAACGAGCGGATTTGATTGTATCGACAGGCGGAGTGTCCGTAGGAGAAGAAGACCACGTTAAGTCGGCCGTTGAGCATCTTGGTGAAATTGATCTTTGGAAGTTGGCTATTAAACCTGGGAAACCTATGGCCTTTGGTCATGTTCTTGGCAAACCCTTCTTCGGGTTGCCTGGAAATCCTGTTTCAACTTTTGTGACATTTCTGATTGTAGCTAGGCCATATTTGCTTGCGATGCAGGGTGCAGCTGAATTTCGATCAGAAAGCATCATGATACCTGCGGCTTTTTCCTTCAGTGGGGGTAGTCGACGCGAGTACCTTAGAGTGCGCATCATTGAAACCGAGGCCGGTGAGCCCTGCTTAGAAAGGTTTGCTAACCAGGGCTCAGGCATTATGACATCTGTTGCTTGGGCCGATGGGCTGGCGGAGATAGATATCGGGCAGGAGGTGAGTGCAGGTGATAGGTTGCGGTTTTACAAGATATGAATATCCCTTTAGCTAAATAACGAGATGTCCGGCAAGGACATATGAAAACTTAAAAGGCTGACACACATGGCTTTGATTGCGCTCAGTACAATTCTCTCGATTATCCTAGGCAGCTGTTTGTGGTTGGTCTTGGGTAGTAAGTTTCCTCTCGAAGACGAAGATAAGTGGCCTATCGCGAATAATATCGCGGTCTACGCTGTCATTGTGCTGATGCCTGTTTACTTGACGATTTTTTTTGTCTTCTGATGCAAATCAACTTTGATCTTTCTGAAGTAAAGGGTTTTCTTGATCCTATGGAAGGCGAAGCTCTGTATCGATATGCAGAGGAGATGGCCGGCCTCGGACCTATTCTTGAAGTTGGAAGCTATTGCGGTAAATCTACAGTTTATCTTGGTATGGCCTGTCGGTCAGCAGGCGTTTCGGTCTATGCGGTTGATCATCATAGAGGGTCAGAAGAACATCAGCCAGGCGAGGAGTACCATGATGAAAGTTTATTTGATGAACAAATTGGCTTGATGGATTCCTTTCGTGAATTTCGTCGAACGGTTCGTGCCGCGGACCTTGAAAATATTGTGATACCGCTGGTGACCTCATCCGAACAGGCCTCGAGGCATTGGGGAACTCCCCTCTCCATGGTGTTTATTGATGGTGGACACTCTCTAGAAGCTGCAATGACAGATTATCGTTGCTGGGCTGGTCATATCGTCAAAGATGGCCTCTTAGCTATCCATGATATTTTTCCCGATCCTGATGCAGGCGGGCAGGCGCCTTACAACATACTCAAATTGGCCATAGCATCTGGACTGTTCGAAGAAATAGATCGCATAAAATCACTGGCCATCTTGCGACGACTTTAGTCAGTTGTGCCTTCCCATCCAATCTCTATTTCAGCCTCAGACGTTTCGTTTCGAAAAAGGTGAGAGGCGCCCGTCCTGTTAGACAGGGCATCCGCTGCTAGCAATACAGCACCGGCTGTCCAGGTAGGTTTTTCTTCGGGCCAAAGCTGATTGTCTCGATAGACGTAGCCGGTCCAGTAGGCCCCTGTATTATCCCGGAACTGGTGCAGCCAACTAAACAATTGGACAGCCTGTTGATACTGGCCAGCTGATAACAGAGCCATAACAAGTTCACACGATTCGGCGACGGTTACCCAGGGTTCATCATTGACGCAAACACATCCTAGGTCCTGGATTACAAACTCTTTCCATCGTCGAGCGAGGTGACGCTGAGCCTCTTTCCCTCTGATGACATTAGTCAATACTGGATAAAACCAGTCCATTGCGAATCTGCTTTTTGAATCCCAGGTTCGATCGAAACATTCTGGATGATTGGCGATAGCATTCCCCAACCGGGTCCTCGCCATAGCCCAATGTGGCACCTCTTCACGAAGTATAGTTGCTATATTGAGAGCACATTCGAACGATTTATAGATGCTACTGCAGCCAGTTATCAGGGAGTCCTCTCTAATACCAAGAGTGGTGTCTTCGCACCAATAAATTTCTCCTTGGGGCCCTTGCAAACGGACAACGAATTCCATAGCTGCAGCAATCGTAGGCCACATATTGCTCAGAAAATTTTTATCACCTGTGATCAGATAATAGTGCCAGACACCTGTAGCAGCGTAGGCTACAAAGTTGGTTTCTGCGCGCGTTCCGTCTTCGACTTGCCCGCCTTTGTATGCTGCGAACCAGCTGCCATTTGGGAGTTGATTGTCCTTTAACCAATAATATGCCTGCTTTGCTTCATCTAAGCGCCTGCCGATTGCCAGCCCCATGGCCGACTCAACATGATCCCAAGGATCTAGAGGTCCGCCTGTGAACCAAGGGATGGCGCCATCTGCCTCCTGAGTTTGCGCGATATATTGGACCGTGTCATCGAAATACTTTTCTGGAAAAGAGCCCTTTGAGACATAAAGTTTTGTCATGATGGGGCTGCCTCGGCGGTCTTAATAAAATACATAACTACGCTTTTGCCCATGATTGGGTTCAGAAGTCTATCTAGCAATCGGGTGATAATTGGTTGTTGCATAAGGTCCCAGATCAGGAATCGATGATACCAGCTCACCGCGCGAGCATTGGATTCACTGGCCTCGCGCCAGAAAAGACATTTCAGCCACCAGTAAGGTACATGCAGTGAATGCGCATGATGTTTGCCAAAACAGATAAAACCTTTTGCTTCGACGTCTTGACGCAATTTTCTTGCGAAGAAAATTCTGACATGGCCTCCCTCGACCTCATGATAAGCATCGCTCAACTTCCAACAAATCCACTCTGGGAAAAATCTGGGCACGCTGATTGCTGCAATGCCTCCAGGTTTCAGGACACGGTTAATTTCGACGATGACCCGTTGATAGTCGTTAATGTGTTCGAGGACCTCAGAGCAAATAACTTTATCGAAAGCTGCATCTGCGAAAGGTACTTTTTCTGCATCGGCAACAGAGATAGCCAGACTCTTCGCGCTGTTATCAGGTTCAACGAATTCGCCAAAGCGCTCACGAGTAGTTTGCAGATCCTTCACTGACAGATCTACACCAACAGACTCTACGTTTTTGACCATATAGGCCGAGATCGCATGTCGACCCTCGCCACAGCCCAAGTCAAGTAGTCGGTCACCGTCTTTTAGTTTGAACTTCTCAAAATTAATGGTTTGCAAAGACATTAGGTGCCGTCTGATTGATGATTGACTGGTAAACGGTGGTTAATTTATCTGCGGCAATAGCCCAACTGAAATGACGTAGGATTCGGTTCCTGGCCTGTAATCCCAATTCCTCTCTCAATCGACTATCAGAAAGGACTAGCCTCAATGCATTAGCTATAGCAGAGTAGTCTTTCGTTGGAACGATTATACCGCTATCGCCTACCACTTCCGGCAGAGCGCCACCACTGGTGGTTATTGTTGGAACGCCGCATGCCATAGCTTCGCCCGCAGGAAGCCCAAAGCCCTCGTAAACGGAAGGAACAACCGCGCAGGTTGCTCGGGCATAAAGACCCACTATCTGCTCAGTGCTGAGTTCACTGTATAAGTAGATTAAATTCTCGATGCCGAGCTTTTTTATTAATTGGGCAGTATTACCATCTTTTTTAAGTTTACCAAGCACCAATAATTTCAGATTGGGAAATTCGTCCTTGATCTCAGCTACAGCTTTAAGTAGGAAGTCGAGACCCTTTAGCGGTACATCGGCGCTTGCGGTAACCATTATAGTGCAAGATTCCCGTTCCCCGCCATGAGAGGGTCTGAAGGTGTCTACATCGATACCATTCGGTACGATCTTAATCAAAGCTTCCGAGACTTTAAAATCGTTAACGATATCTTTTCGCGAGGCCTCTGAGACAGTTACAAGGTGATCAAGCTGACGCACTACTTTTTTTTGCATTTTTAGAAATGAATGCCAACGCCTGATAAGCAATCGCATTTGCCACGACGATTCGTTTGCCAGTGCTATTCTTAGATCGCTGGTAATGGGGTGATGGATGGTCGTTAGAAGAGGGATACCCATTTTCTGCAATTGAAGAGTACCGTATGACAAGGATTGGTTGTCATGCACTATGTCGTAGTTAGGTTTGTTCTTCTTAAAGTAATACACCAGACGTCTGCCAAATGTATAAGGTTCTGCGAATCCACCGGTTAACATGCTGAACCACTCAAAAAAATCAGTGAAAGAAAGAAGATGAGCTGGCTCAAGTGCGGTAACGTGATTTTCGGCTTCGAATAAGTTCAAGCTGGGGAGCTTGATTAATTTTACCCTTTGATCAAGCTCTGGGTATGGTTGACCAGAAATAACGTCGACCTCGTGGCCAATCTCAACCAAAGCTTTGGATAAATACTTTATGTAGATACCTTGTCCACCGCTGTAAGGATTGCTGCGATAACTTAGCAGGCAGATTCTCAAGCTATTTTTAGACTTATGATCGATCTTGTTACCCCAAGGGTTGGCTGCCAGCATGCTATGCGCAGGCAAACGAAAAGGACGGGATTCTACGAAAGTCACCCAGTGAATTCTACTTTTCGCTCATGCTGTTTTGAGTGAATTGTTGAAGTCTTAGAGCGAATTTTCTTGTGCTTCGGCTTTCATGCTTCTAAGGTGGTTTTCGCCCACTAGGTCTTCGGAGATAGATTTCCGGTCGATCCCTCTATCATTCTCAACTTGACGTTCAGGGCCGTATGCAGGTGCTGTGTGCTCGACAGAAAATACATTGGCGTAGAGGTGGGCAACCCATTTCTGGCCCTCTTGCGTGCGTCGAAGGAACATGATGCCGTCCTTGATATAAGGTGCGACCATCTTCCAAAAAAATTGGGGATAGCCTTCCCGAAGCTCAGCTGCATTCCTATAGCCCATTTTCTCAGCCTGATTCGTTTCCTGAAACTCCTGAAAGAGCGCAGAGATTTTCCTATGGTATTGAGGGTCGCCTAGCTGTCCGATTAAATCTGCCGCTCGCAATAGTCCTGGGAAGTCAGCTGTACCTAGATGGTCTTCGGCATTTGGCAGAGGGAAGCGAGTGCGCTCTATGTATTCACAGATCATGGTCTCATCTATACGATCATCTTTTTCAAATCTTTCCTTGATAAAGAGTTTTGCTCGATCGACATGGTATGGAGTTAAAGCAGCGTCGGTAGAACCAGCTGGTGGCTCGATAGTCTCATTCTTTATGCTTGTAATATAGCGACCGTCCTTATCGCCCCGGCAGATTCCTCTTACATATCCAATGTCATGGTTGAGAAGTGAAATGACGAAATGCACCCATTCATGCTTGGTCACGCTACCTTCCATTAGAATTTTACCCCGAAGGATCTCAGTACCCACCATTGTGACCATGATTGTGTGATTAATGTCATGGTAGGGGGCATCGCTGTTCGCAATAATCTCCAGTGCATTGCGAGCGTTAGCAGATATCAGTTCTATTTCGGGTCGGTCCTCACCGAGGGTGGTGACATAGCGAGAGACAAGTTCTCTGACGAATGCATCAATAATGACGGTTGTAGCGTTGAACATCGTTGTTTATCGAAATCCTCGCTGGGTGGATCATTATTGTGGCTTAATACTGCGGCCAGTCAAGTTGTATCGCCTGATGTCAGAGCGTGTAAGTTTTGATTTAAAGTGAGTGATTTTTCATTAAAATAGCTATATATTGAAAATTATTCATATAGAGTTTTCCGAGTGATCGAATTCAGGCACCTTAGGACATTAGTCGCCTTACGCGACACAGGTAGTCTTGTTGAAGCAGCAGACAGTCTTTTCTTGACTCAATCTGCGCTATCGCACCAATTGAAAGATTTGGAAGATCGGCTCGACTGTTCGCTTTTTTATCGCAAAACTAAACCGCCGCGTTTTACCTCCGCGGGTCGACGGCTGCTAAAACTTGCTGATGAGGTTTTGCCGATGGTGAAAAACGCTCAGCGTGATATTTCGCGTTTAGCTGGTGGTGAGACGGGTAGGTTGCATATATGCATTGAGTGTCACAGCTGTTTTCAGTGGTTGATACCAAGCCTTAATAAGTATCGCTCTGACTGGCCCGAGGTCGAAATGGATCTCTCTGGAGGTTTTAGTTTTGCACCTCTGCCGGCATTATCTCGAGGCGATCTAGATCTCGTCATTACCGCGGATCCGGTTGATATGGCGGGCATTACCTACATTCCACTTTTTTCCTACGAGGCAATGTTGGCGGTTTCCAAATCACATAAACTAGCCGGCCGGGATATGGTCTTCCCTGATGACCTTGAGACTGAACAATTGATTACATATCCCGTCGAACGTAACCGACTGGATGTGTTTACACGATTCCTCGACCCGTTAGATATTGAACCTATGTCCGTCAGAACCGCTGAACTCACACCGATGATCATCCAACTGGTCGCTTCAGGTCGTGGTATAACCTGCCTGCCGAATTGGGCGCTGACGGAATATTTGGCACAAAATATGATTATTGCTAAAAAGCTAGGTGACTCAGGCCTCTGGTGTACGCTTTATGCGGCGATTCGTGAAGATCAAGTCGAAATGGCTTTCATGCGGGACTTTCTCAACACAGCAGTAGAAACCTGTTTTTCTACTTTGACTGGTATTAGAGCTGTCGTCGAATAGCTTGAATCAACCTCATCGGTACGATATAAATTAACCAGTTTCAACGCGGCGGCGTTCTATCCAGGGGGAACGGACCGTTGCGCCGATTGGCACCCTGAACGTAAAAGGAGGTGATCCCATCGATAGTCAGTCTACTGGGGGAGCCTCCGGATTGAGTTAATCCGGAGCGTGCTCCCCATACGAAGACAGAGCCTCAGGCGGCATTGCTGCCTGGGGCTTTTTTCTTAGTACTTACTTATCTCTATATTGAAATCCTTGATCGCGTCATAGATTAGATTACTCTTTTAGCGCGTTCTGGCTTTTCCGCTATAAAAAAATTATTTAATTTTTTGATCATGCCTTCCTTAAGGTGTGGTCTTGAGGAAAAGTTCTTTCGAAGACACGTATATTTTTAGTTAAGTTTAGCTAGGGCATGAGCTGGGTGACCTTCCAGATGTTTTTATCTCGAAAAAACAGTTTTCGGTCGTGGATTCTATCTGGATCATTAAGATCGAGAATTTCGATTTCATCTGGGATGAGCGCTATCCCGGTTGCTGTCTCCGGTGTTTTAAGCGACTCCTCGGGCTGTCTCTCTCTTAGCGTCGTTATTTCTTGTTTCAATGCTGCATGGGATTCTATTTGCCCGCTCTGTCGCTTGTATAGACTGTAGGCGTAGTCTAGATATTTGCTGCCGGCTGGTCGTCGAGGCCAATTGCGTGCAATTGAGGTGCGATCAAGTTCTTCAAGATGCCCTCTTACTCTGTACTGGCGCTGAACGCTGCCAAACCAAAGGAGAAGCTCAGCTCGGTTATTTTTTTTTAGCGTTCGCCACTTCTCACTGGTTGTGTTGATGAATAATGTAAACCCGGTATCACTAATATCTCTGAGCACCAAGGTGCGAACGGAGGGTTGGTTGTTTTCACTGAGAGCAAGGAAACAGACGTTTGCGTTTGGATCACTGAGAGCCCTTGAGGATTGTCTGTCTTCGATGATCTTATTGATGGGGTCCATGGTTCAATTCATTATAAAAATTAAAATTTTGATTTCGACTAATACTCAAGCCGGTATCTATGCAGTCTTTGGCCAGTCTCATTTGCTTGCTGGTAATTTGAATGATTTTCTGCCGAGCTGGGCTTTATTGGCACTTAGCGTAACTATTATTTCTGTGATTTCGAATACTATCTGTGCCTCGATGAATTCGTGCCACTCGTAGTCTGTCTGCACGGTAGTCGATAATTTATGTCGGCAGGGTATTTCAACCGCTGTCTGTTGGGCCCTTTGCATACCATTTATGAAAAGGCTGGCGCGAAGTTGGTTATCGACCGTCACTTTGAGATGGGCGCCCCGATATTCGTATTTATAGGTTGGCATGACTCTATTCTAACCGAGATCGCATGAATGGCTCCAAGAAGTAAGCTAATATGCTACGGCATTGATCGGAGGTAGATATGAGCAACGAAGCAAAACAGACGGCGCAAGAAATTGCGGATGGACTTAAGCTATTAGGACCAAATAGAGTTGTAGCATTGTCGGTACACAAGACGAAAGATCTGATTGCAGAGCTCGAGATCAAGGCTAATAAATTGATCGAGCAACTTGAATCTGTGGTTTAGTTCACTCCATGTCTTGTTACATGATAGCTTTAGCCTAGGTGCTTGATTGTCTTCTTAGAACAAGTGCCAGCGCTTTAATAAACGGAATGGGTTGATCAACAAATACATGGTGATGAGCATTCGGGATCCCGATAATTAGCTCCTTAGAAACAAGAGTTTCGAGTTTCTTCACTTTTGATGATGGGAAGAAACGACTTTCTCGACCATATATCATTCCAACGGGTATTTTTAGGTCCCTCAACATTTCAGTTGCGAATCTTAAGTCTGTGTCTCGAGTCATCTTGGCAAATAAAGCGAGGTCATGTTTAAAGCACCAACCGTTTGCTGTTTTTCTTACTGATCGCTCGGCAATGTAATTAAGAACAAATTCCATTGGGCGTGGTTGAGGTGGCCTGAGTCTGAAACGCTTAGTCGCCTCTGATAGCGTCGGGTAGTAGCGGGTGGCCCCGCGTGGGAGCGGGGTTCGCTTACTTTCCTGCTTCTGGCTCGTGAGATATGAGTCGGCAAGAACGATGCCATTAATTTGTTGTGGGTAGAGGAAAGCAGCGTTACGTGTCATGGCACCGCCAAAGCTATGGCCTACAATCGTAGCCGATACCATTCCGCTGGCCGTTATGCAGTCTGCAATTTCCCGCGCGAATAGGCGAGAGCTATAAGCCTGTCTATGGTCGCTTTCGCCGGATCCGCTAAGATCAATTGCTACGACATCGTAGGAATCTGTAAATGCCGGCGCGATGAAATCCCACCAGCTAGCATGCGCCGCATATCCATGAACAAATAGGAGCCCCGGTTTGTCCTTGTTCGACCAGTGGCGATAGCTGATTCTAGCTCCCTCAAGCTTAAAGTGGTTAACGGTCGGATGCTGATTAAGATAGGCTGAAAACCAGTTTGGATGCACGGGTTAACTCAAAAAATTGAGCAGTATACTTGCTAGCTGAGGACATGCATCAAATTTGTGCGCACTCAAATGCACTGTGCGTTAAATCGGTGCGTATCCCTTGCTGCCCTGATCACTGGTTGCTGGAAAAGCCATAAAAAACAGTTATATAAAAATGTGGCATCAACTTTGCTGTTCGATTAAGCGACGAAATAACAACATTCGGGAGAATAATCGTGGATCAAACGTTCGAACTCCAATATGCGTTGGATACCTTTTACTTTTTGGTTTGCGGCGCGCTGGTTATGTGGATGGCTGCAGGCTTCGCAATGTTAGAAGCTGGCATGGTGCGATCGAAAAACACTGCAGAGATATTGACAAAAAACATGGCATTGTTCGCAGTGTCTTGCATCATGTACATGATTTGTGGATATGCCCTGATGTATGGCGGCGGCATCTTCTTGGCAGGTATAGAGCTCGACGGTGCAACTTCTGCAGAGGTCTTGACCGAATCGGTTTTGGCTGAATCTAACGAGGCCGGTTTTGATGGAGGGTCTGTCTATGCGGACGCGTCTGACTTCTTTTTCCAGGTTGTGTTCGTTGCAACAGCTATGTCAATCGTTTCTGGTGCAGTCGCGGAGAGGATGAAACTTTGGGCGTTTTTAGCATTTGCGGTAGTTATGACCGGCGTAATCTACCCTCTAGAAGGTTCCTGGACTTGGAATGGATCCGACGTCTTTGGTCTTTACAACCTAGGGGATTTAGGGTTCTCGGATTTTGCTGGCTCAGGTATTGTGCATATGGCAGGCGCGGCTGCCGCTCTTTCGGGAGTTATACTGCTAGGTTCGAGGAAGGGTAAATACGGTAGTGATGGTCAGATAAACGCGTTACCAGGTGCTAACCTGCCTCTGGCTACTCTTGGCACGTTCATACTTTGGATGGGGTGGTTTGGATTCAACGGCGGTTCAGTTCTCAAACTTGGCGATGCGGCAAGTGCGAATTCGGTGGCGATGGTGTTTCTCAATACCAATACTGCAGCAGCAGGCGGGGCGGTCGCTGCGCTAATCACCGCGCGGTTAATGTTTGGGAAAGCCGACCTTACGATGCTTTTAAATGGAGCGTTAGCTGGTCTGGTGGCAATCACAGCTGAGCCTTCAACCCCGACAGCGCTTCAGGCGACGATTTTCGGCGCACTAGGAGGCGTGTTGGTTGTCTTCTCGATAGTTTTTCTAGACAAAATAAAAATTGATGATCCTGTGGGCGCAATCTCTGTTCACGGTACATGCGGACTACTCGGATTACTACTTGTCCCGTTAACCAACTCTGGAGTTACTTATGTCGGGCAGGTAGTGGGCGCGGCGACGATTTTTGGCTGGGTTTTTATTGCCAGCGGTATCGTCTGGTTGGCTCTGAAGTTAGTGTTCGGCATACGAGTAAGCGAAGAGGAGGAGCTCCAGGGCGTCGACGTCATTGAGTGTGGCGTAGAGGCGTATCCAGAATTCGTTAAAGCTTAGTAATCAAAACAAAAGCGAGTCATAGAGCCTCGGGTCTTTCGGCCTGGGGCTTTTTTTTGAGCGGCCTTTTGGTCCATAGTTGGAACACTTCTCTGATTTGCAGAGGGTTAGCTTTAATTTCTGGCAGGTACCAATAGAAAGTAATTGAAGCTAAAGTGTGAACCATGGCTATGATCGATGATTTCCTGGCTTGTCTCTCTCCTGGTTCCACTGTTTATGTTGCTGGCAGCTGTGCCGAACCACGTGGGTTAATCGAGTTAATAGACGCAAATAGTTCCTCGCTGAAGGATCTAACGTTTATTCAACAACCTCTTGGAGCTGTTAATCAGCGTGATTTTTCTCTGTTGGTAGCTAATTCTACTCAACGCAGTTTTTTCATGGCTCCCCAGCTACGGACTGGCCTCATAGAAGGACGAGTCGAGTTCGTTCCCAAGCATATGCGAGCTATATTTGACTACCTTAGGCACATAAAACTCGATGTAGCTTTGCTACAGGCTGCTCGTGATCAGCATGGTGTTCTGCGTTATGGGCCGAATCTCGACTATATGGATGCTGTACTTGCTAATGCCCAGAAGGTAGTCGTTGAGGAAAACCTTGATTTTGTCGCTCCGTTTACCTCACCCAAAGTAGATCTTTCGGCAACAGAGCTCATTGTTACTTGCCATGGAGGAATACCAACCTACCCGGGCACAGAACCAGATGAGACTTCGAGTCGGATAGGAGCGCTAATCGCTGATTTGATTAGGGATGGGGATTGTTTGCAAACAGGTATTGGCGCTGTGCCGGCAGCGATTCTAAATAATCTCGGGGAGCGCTCTGACCTAGGATTCCATGGTGGCTTGATGGATGACGGCGTTATGCAATTGATCGAAGGTGGAAACTTGACTGGGGCTGTGAAAAATATAGATCGAAATCTACATGTCTTGGGTATGGCCTTGGGTTCGGAGGTGCTTCTTGATTGGCTGGCGCATTCAGATAAAGCATCGGCCGTAAGATTTAGAAGTGCAGATTATACCCACGAGGCTTCAGTAATTGCCCGAATCGACAATTTCGTGTCAATAAACTCAGCGATAGAAATTGATTTGCATGGACAAATTAACGCAGAAGTCGCTGGTGGTCGTCAGATCTCCGGGACTGGCGGATCTGTCGACTTTATGCGAGCCGCTAAAATGTCTAAAGGCGGCAGATCCATCGTTGCTATGTCAGCGACTGCGCAATCCGGTAATGTCTCGCGTATTGTTCCGCAAGTTGAAGTGGTGACAGCATTGCGCACGGATGTTGATATCGTCGTTACTGAATTCGGAGTTGCCTCCCTAAAGGATGCGCCGCTATCCGAACGTGCTGAAAAGCTTATAGCGATAGCTCATCCGGATTTTCGGGAAGAGCTCAAATCTACCATTAACTGAAGTATGGCGTGTCTGTATTCGTTCATAATGTTGTGAAAGTCAGTTAGTTGCTTCTTCTTTTAGAAAATGTTTTACCTGCGTCTAGCAAAATTTTGGAATAACGTCGAAAGGGTCAGTTTTCAAGTTGCCCAATGGTTGCTTTCGAATCGCAGCGGATTTAACTAAAAATTGCGTTTTCCTCTAGTAGTTCGAAGGGAACAATTTCCAGTGCTTTAATATGGGTGCTAGCGAGATTGACTCGTGGTGCCATACCTTTTTCGTGTGCCTCTAGCCATCTAGCTGCGCACAGACACCATCGATCGCCCGGTTTTAAGCCTGGGAATTCAAATTCGGGATGCGGCGTTGATAGATCGTTACCAACGAATCTTGAGTACTCGAGAAAGTCAGCCGTAACTTCGACGCATACAGTATGAGAGCCGATATCCTGGTCACAGGTGTTACAGCATGCGTCGCGGAAAAATCCGGTAACAGGATCTTTCCCGCATGGAACAAGTTCTAGACCTAGCACATTAATGGAGTCTTCTTTTTTCAACGTGGAACATTCTTCCTCGGCTGATGGAATGTCTATGATAGAGTGTTTGTCTCATCAATGCATGAGAGTTAATCTTCTAAACATGCAGATATCTATTGAAGACTTTGATTACTTGCTCAAATCTGCGAGATCAGTAAGACGCAAATTAGACTTTGATCGACCGATCAGCCGAGAAGATATAGAGGCTTGTATCGATGTAGCCGTTCAGGCTCCCACTGGCATTGCCGGAGAGAATTGGCGTTTCCTTGTTGTCACGGAGCCGGAGCCCAAGGCGGAAATCGCAACGATCTACAATGAAATATTACTAGAAATTTCTTCGACTCGTGATATGCAACTTAAAGCAAGTCATCGTGCCTTGATGAGTCGACTGCATCAAATACCTTGCATGATTTTTGTTTATGCCATTGGCGAGCCAGATGAAATGCTTTCTGGGCAGATAGGTTTCTTTGGGTCGATACTGCCTGCGGCCTGGTCACTCATGTTAGCTATGCGCGCGCGCGGCATCGGTACAACATGGACTAGCTTGCTTTCGGCTCGTCCTAAGGCAATTTCACAAATATTGGGGGTGCCTGATGGTGTTACGCAGACCGTCATGCTGCCAGCTGGTTATACGCTCGGCGCGACACTTAAGCCTGCTGATCGATTGTCTCCCCGCGAAGTCACTTATTGGAATCGTTGGGGCGAGTTAGATATCTGAGAAGCTTCCATGACGCCCCTTGCCTTCGGCAAATCGACTTGCACCTGCTCTCGTCTCTCCTGAGGCAATGATCTTAAAACCGTGACGGTACTCATTTTTCAATGCCTCTTGTAACGACAAGTTCCACTGCTCATAGCTTGAGATTCGATCAGCTCGCATGCATGCTTGGGGAAAATAGGTTAGGGACCTGGCAAGCTCGATCGCGTGTTCTCGCGCATCGCCAGGCTCTACCAATCGATTGGCGAGCCCTATAGCTTTCGCTTCATCTCCAGAAATGCCGCGACCTGTCAATATCATGTCTAGGGCATGGCTGTGTCCGATTAACCTGCTAAGTCGAATCGTGCCTCCGTCCACTAGAGGCACGCCCCAGCGACGACAATAAACGCCAAAAACTGCGTCAAAGGCAGCTACGCGGAGATCGCACCAGAGCGCTAACTCCAGGCCACCAGCGACGGCGTGGCCTTCTATGGCTGCGATGACAGGTTTGCTAAGCAGCATTCGTGTACAACCGAGAGGACCATCTCCTTCTTCTTTTACCTTATTGCCCTTGCCAATAGAGATGCTTTTCAAATCTGCGCCAGAGCAAAAAGTGCCGTTGGTACCAGCAAGAACCGCGACAAGTTGATCATCGTTAGCATCGAATCGGCGAAATGCTAAAGCGAGCTCATCCGCAGTTGGTCCATCAATGGCGTTGCGCACCTCTGGCCGATTGATGGTTATAACAGTGACATGATTTACATGCTCGATCAAAAGATTAGTCATGATGCTGTCCTAATGAAGTTATCGTCTTCTGCCCCGGGTTCGTTTTAGTTGGTTGCGTTCATCTTTGGGTGCGGGCGGTAACACGGGGGGCTGAACCGTTAATTCTTCGGGGGGGTTCTCGCATCGAAGGACGCTTCCAAGAAGCTCTTCTATGCTAGGTAGCATGAAGGCGTCACTTTCACAAGCAAGTGTAATAGATATACCTTCGGCACCAGCGCGACCTGTGCGACCGATCCTATGGATATAATCCTCGGGATCTTCTGGGAGGTTGTAATTGATGACGTGACTGATGTCATCTATATGCAGTCCTCGTCCCGCGACATCGGTCGCCACGAGGGTGCTTATTTTGCCGGAGCGAAATTCTTCAAGAGTTCGCAGACGTTTTTTTTGCGGCACGTCACCCGCTAATAATCCGGTAGAAAAACCGTGCCGTTTTAACTTGGATTCAAGTTCTCTGGATTCATCTCGGCGGTTGACGAAGATAAGTACCCGGTCTAGCTCGTAGGTCTCAATAAGATTGTAAAGCACAGTATACTTCTCGTCTTCAGACGTTAGGAAAACCCTTTGGTCAACTGTATCTACGGCGACCTGCTCGGGAGCGATCTCAATTCTTACAGGCTCTAAGGTCCAAGAAGCAGCGAGGCGCTTAATATCTTCACTATAGGTAGCACTGAAAAGCTGCGTCTGTCGATTTTGTTTCCTGGGTGTACGAGCGACAATTGCTTTGACATCTGGAATGAAGCCCATGCTAAGCATCCGGTCAGCTTCGTCCAGTATAAGTATCTCAACCTGACGCAGATCGATTGTTCCAGAGCGGGCGAAATCGAGCAGTCTACCTGGAGTTGCTACGACGATATCAACAGGACGTCTTAATAGACTGCGCTGTTTTTCGTAATCCATCCCACCGACTAGAGAAGCAACCTTGATATCGGTGAATTTGGTTAAGGCAATCGCGTCTTTGCTAATCTGTAGAACAAGCTCCCTGGTTGGAGCTACTATTAAAGCATATGGTGTGCCAGGTTCTCGTTCATCATATGCTGGGTTTTCAAGATCATAGGAAATAATTGAGACAAGAAAAGCTGCGGTTTTGCCTGTTCCGGTTTGGGCTTGCGCGATGATGTCTTTACCATCGAGTGAATGTGGCAAAACTTCTTTTTGAACGGGAGTACAGGATTCGAAGCCGAGCTCGATTATGGCCTTGCCTAATTCGTCGGGTAGCTCCAGTTTGGCGAAATCTTCGGGTAAGTGATTATCCAAGCTCTTGTACCTTCACTAGTTTCTCAAGGTAGCCAGCTCGAGACAGGTGACAAAAACATCCATAGCCAGATCAAGCTCATCGATCGATGGGTAGGTGGGCGCAATACGAATATTCTGATTTAGAGGGTCTTTGCCGTAAGGGAAGGTCGATCCCGCCGGTGTTAATTTAACGCCGGCTCCAGCGGCCAGGTCGACGACTACGTCAGCCAGACCTGGTCGGGTATTAAGGGAAATGAAGTAACCCCCATTCGGCTGTGTCCAACTGGCTATATTTCGACCATCGAGCGTCGCTAGTTTCGATAAAACTAGATCAAACTTTGGTTTAATCAACAGTCGATGTTTAGCCATGTGCGCTTCTATACCTGCTGCGTCCTTCAAAAAATGAACGTGGCGAAGTTGATTAACCTTGTCGAAACCGATTGTTTGATCAGAAAGGTATGTCTCAAAGCGTCCTAGTTGATTCGGCGTTGATGCCATGAAAGCAACACCTGAGCCGGCCATGGTGATCTTTGAAGTTGATGCGAAAATAGCTATCTGATCGGCAGCGCCATTTTTTTTTGCGAGTGCGAAGAGGTCAGGCAGTTTATCTGGATAATCGTTGATATGATGCACAATGTAGGCGTTGTCCCACATTATTTGAAAATTGTTCCCAGCTAGATTAGGTAAGTTTGCAAATCGCCTGACTGTCTCTTTGGAGTATGTATGACCCGTTGGGTTGGAATATTTAGGAACGCACCAGATGCCGATGATTGAAGGATCTCTCTGCACCAGTGCTTCGATCTGGTCCATGTTAGGTCCAGTTTCCGTCATTTCGACACAGATCATTTCGATTCCGAAATGTTCACAGACCGAAAAGTGGCGATCATAGCCTGGAACGGGGCAAAGGAATTTTAGGGTTTCATGGCCCAGGGTCCGCCAGGTTTCAAGTTGGTGCTCAATGTATTGATACATCAGCGTAAGAGAACTGTTACCGGCAGCCATTACGTTGGCTTCATCTGTCCCAATAAGGTCAGCACCCAAGCGACGCGCTTCCGGTATACCTAATAGTCCGCCATAATTTCTAACGTCGGTACCATCTTGCAGGATATAGAACCCTCCTAGTATCCCGTCGATGTCGTTAGCAAGGTCTAGCTGCTCTGCAGAAGGTTTTCCTCGCGTTAGGTCCAGCCTTAGCCCTTCAGCCTGAAAAGTGTCGTACGCAGACTGCAGTTCTATGATGCGCTTCTGATTCATATTCTGAGTCCGTTTAATTCGTCCATTCCCAGCATCAGGTTCATATTTTGTATGGCCGCTCCTGCTGCCCCCTTACCTAGATTGTCTAAGCGGGCGAGCACTACTATCTGGTCGTCATGGCCATATACGAATAAATCGATACGATTCGTTCCGTTAGCGGCTTCTGGATCCATGAAACCTTTATCAAGTGATCCTTCGTCATTAACGGGATGAACTTGAATACAAGGTTCGGAAGAATAACGTTCATCCAGTAAGGTCTGAACTATTTGGGGCGTTACTTTTCGATTAAATTGTTGTTGATGGATCGCCACTGAAATAAGCATGCCTTGGTGAAAGTGGCCTACCTGAGGCAAAAAAATCGGGGCATGGTTCAATAAGCTAAACGATTGCATTTCAGGAATATGCTTGTGTTGCAGTTGCAGCGCGTAGGGTCTAACGTGCCAAAGTTTTTCTGGGTGCATAGCTAAGCGCGCTTCGTACCGCTCAATCAATTGTTTGCCCCCGCCGCTGTAACCTGAAACGGCATTGATGGTAAGTAGCGCATCTCGAGTCAAGCCCCCGTTTTCAACTAAGGGCCTTGTAGCAACAATGAAACCTGTCGGATAGCAACCAGGGTTGGAAACGCATTGGGCAGAGATGATCCGCTTTCTTTGTTCGTTGCAGAGTTCGGGTAAACCATAAACCCAATTTCGATTTGTTCGGTGGGCTGTGCTTGTATCAATAAAGCGGACATTCTGTTGGTTTTGGCTGGCGACCATTTCGAGAGAGGCATCGTCTGGCAGACATAAGATGACAAGATCGGAGTTTTCTACGATCGCTTTCTTAGCTTCTCGATTTTTCCTCTGGGCTGGGTCTATTTCTAGGATTTGGATATCCGGCCTCGCCAGAAGTCTTTCACGAATCTGGAGTCCTGTTGTCCCTGCTTGTCCGTCAATAAATACGCGGTGCATCGTCCCGTCTCCTCTCGGGCAGGGATTCTAGCACTAACGGACGTCGGAAACTTGACGTTTTTGCCGGGCAGTTATTGGTAGATCTGGTCGGCGAACTTTTGTCGTAAGCTTATCAACGATTGCTCCGCCGACTCATTCACACCAAAGTAGTTTGCCAGGTCGATCAAGGATAAAGTTCCGAATTCCATGTCGCGAGCCTGGTGAATGAACTGTCGAGTTCTGAGCGCATCAAACCAATCTGAAATGAACTTTGCATGGACGTCCTTTCTGGACGTTCTTTTAAATAATTTCTCTAATTGGACATTTAACCCTGACTTCTCAAGATAAAGTCTGGCAGTGGAATTTCTTTTAATCTCTATTTGACTGTTAGTCATCACGCAATCGTGTAGATACTCCAAAAATTCTTTCAGTTTCTTGAAGCAATCGGGATGTTCAAAATGAAAGTTTTTTATCGGTTGATTTAGCGTAGCGATTCTTTCGATACCCCTTCCGGTACCGATAGGTACTCGCATGGATCGTCGGCTTGAAAGTATGATGGGAGGACCCTTGGGAGTCAGCACTGGACCTAGCTTTCTTAATTTGTTTAACATGTAGAAGTCTTCGGCAGCGTTTCTTTTCGGGAAACCGCGGACATGAGCATAAGCCTCGAACTTACAACTTAGCGTCGAACCAATCGTCGGAAATCCATAAGGTGAGCCTGCTTTTCGTAGACCCGCAGGGTAGTAAAGTAGAGAGAGATCGTATAGGGCAGCAGCGATTTGATCTCGTGTTTGTTCATTGGGTAAAGCTGCGTGATTGAGATTTTCGGTTGAGTGATAGAAGGTACGCAACAATGTTTTTCCATCATGTCGGAGCATGATGTCGAAGTAATTTGATGGCAAGACGGCATCCGCATCAGTGTTATGGAGCCAAGGTGAGGCGATATGACCTGTATGCCACAGCTTAAGCATGATGTCTGCACCGATCTTTCTGGCGAGACCAACGCCTTGATGATGATCTATAGTTCTACCCCTCGAAAATCGATCGATGAGCAATAGGTCTGGCCCTGTTTTCTTTTCGACCAGCGTGATACCAGGATTAATTAACCTTGAGGAACCAAGGGCTATAAGATTCCTGAATAACTTGGCTTCAGCTTCCGACTCGGCCTCACTTGAATTGATAACTATGACAACTAGCAGGCTCGTCTTATCATGAATGCGCTGACAGACGGCGAGTAAAGAATCTGCCGATTCCCTGTGCGCAGGGATGACTAAGCCGTTTTGGTAGGTGAGACTCTGAAATGAATTCTGTCCTGATATCGGGTTTCCCTTTCTTGCAGGAAGGCTAAGGTTCGTGGCGTCCAACTCAGCATGCACCCTCAAGTATTTTTCAACTACCGTTGAACGCACCATTAATGCAGTCTGCTACGAATAGGCAGATTTCTAATTATTTTTTCTTCTATGGTTATCCACTCGTCTAGCCTTTCGCTTACGAGGTTGTGTTCGAAGTATGTATTTGCCAATTTGACAAAGAGTTCGTGGTGTCCTCGTTCAGAAATGGCGAGTCTGCTGTAGAAATTTTTTAGCTTTTCATCCTCGAGGGATTCGCTGATCCGTCGAAATCGTTCTTCCCCTCTGGCTTCAATGACTGCGCCTGAGAGAAGCCGGTCGAGGAAGTATTCCTCTGGCCCCTTGCGCACATGAGTCCGCATTTCGTTTACGTAAGGGTCTTTTTCATCAGCGGTAACGATCAAATTGCGGTCTTCAAGCAGACGCATGACCTGGCGAAAGTGATTCAGTTCCTCCACTGCTAGATCAATCATGCTGCTGACGAGTTTTTTTTTGTCTGGATAGTGTGCGACGAGTGACATGGCCATGGACGAAGCCTTACGTTCATTCGCTGCGTGGTCGATTAGAAATTCATCAAAGTTTAACAGGACGCAGTGAAGCCAGTCGTCTGAGCTGGCAGATTCCAGATGGATATTGTTCACTCTGGAAGGACTTCGCCGAAAAAGTTAGCGATTTGTTTAATCTCTTCGAGACAGACTTGATGTCCCATTGGATAGTCAAACCATCGGACATCGTAGCCCAATCTTATCAAATTTTCTCTGGATGTTGCTGCTCGCATCACCGGGATCATCGGGTCCTGGGTGCCATGCGCCATCATGACCGGGATAGCCAGGTTGGCATCGTGCATATCCGCTTGGGTACCGGTAAAGTCGTGCAAGTAAGTCGAAAGAGCCAGGATACCGGCGAGACGCTGGTCAAAGCGGGTTCCTGTTTTCAGTGCAATAACACCACCTTGGGAGAAGCCAGCAAGCAAAATGTGTTGGGAAGGTATTCCGCGTTCTATCTCTCGATGGATGAAGCACTCAAGTTGTTTTGACGATTCGTCAATGTCGCTATTTCCGGCGGTCTCAGAGTGGGGCACGAAGTCGTACCAAGCCCGCATTTCTGCACCGTCATTGATGGTTACTGAACGCATAGGCGCATGTCGGAAAATAAATCGGATACCGGATTTTTCTGGAAGCTTCAATTCTGGGACGATAGGCTCAAAATCGTGACCATCGGCTCCAAGGCCATGCAGCCATATGACACTGGCTGTCGCATCTACGGCGGGTTCTATCTCAATGTGTTCTAGAAGTTCCATAACGTGTTGCTCAGTAATATCGTCGTAGCCTAATGATACTGCATCTATTTGCCCTGCAGGTATGAATGTGACTAAATGTTTCTTCCTCTAATTTAGGAGCGCAACCGTGGGACCGTTATTTGGAAGCAAGATTATCGAATTAGCGGGCATCGGCCCGGGACCATTTTGCGGCATGTTGTTGTCAGATATGGGCGCGGAGGTCATTAGGGTCGATAGACCCGGGGGTGCAGCCACCAAAGATGTACTTACTCGCGGTCGCAAATCTATTGCGATTGATATGAAAAGTGATGCTGGTCGCGAAGCAGTACTTAAAATGTGCGAATCATCCGACGCCTTGTTTGAAGGCTTTAGACCAGGGGTAACTGAACGTTTGGGCCTCGGTCCAAAGGAGTGTCTGGCGCGTAATGAAAAGCTTGTCTACGGTAGGATGACTGGCTGGGGGCAAGATGGTCCAATGGCGCAAGCAGCCGGACATGACATAAATTACATTTCGTTAGTTGGTGCGTTGCACGCTATTGGAGAGGCGGGCGGCAAGCCTGTTCCGCCACTTAACCTGGTTGGTGATTTTGGTGGTGGTGGAATGGTACTGGCTTTCGGTTTGGTTTGTGCGATGCTTGAGGCGGAAAAATCTGGGCATGGTCAAGTGGTTGATACCGCTATGGTCGACGGTGCTGCTGTTCTGATGGGGATGTTCTTCACCATGCACGGTGGTGGGTTTTTCAAAACTGAACGTGGCACCAATTTGTTGGATGGTGGTGCACATTTCTATGGAAGTTACGAGACGTTAGACGGCAAGTATGTATCTATTGGTTCGATTGAGCCTCAATTTTATTCACTTCTGTTGGAGAAAGCCGGGCTGGATCATGAAAAGTATGGTGCTCAAATGGATCAATCCAGATGGGGTGAGCTCAAGGCCGATCTAGCTGAGGTTTTCAAATCTAAAACGAGAGATGAGTGGTGCTCGATTATGGAAGGTACGGATGTTTGCTTCGCTCCGATACTTTCTTTGGATGAGGTTCGAGACCACCCACATAATGCGGCGCGAAATTCATTTATCGAGATTGACGGTATGGTTCAACCAGCTCCAGCTCCCAGGTTTTCACGTACCGAAGCTGACGTGCCACATGGTTCAAGGGCTCCTGGCCAGGATAGCAGGCAGGTCCTGCAGGAAGTGGGCTACAGCGATGCAGAAATAGACGAGCTTTGCTCTAATGGTGTGGTTGTCCAGGCCTAGGGTTTGATTTTTGAAACCGGGAGCGAATCTACATCTTTGGATTCCAATCATGTCGGAGTTTTCACTATCCCTTCGCTCGACCTAGCGGTTAACCTTTGTGGTTTTGGTGGCATTTTCAGGAGAAAATTTTTGAGATTCGCGAAACTAAGAGTTAATGCGATACGAGTTATCGAAATTAAAACTCAGGAAATACCAAGTTAAAGTAAAGAGAAGCTATGCCTCGGCAGGCGGGAACTTAGGTTATAAAGATGAGCGTTGAATTGCTCGATACGTCGAGATTCGTCGGCTTCCGTGTCAGAAGACAGATTGCGGGGCAGACTTTCCAAGAATATTTCTCTTTAAAGAAAGATGGCAAACGTTTGCGGGGTGCCGAGTTTACTCAGGTTAAATTGAAAGCTGAAAGAAGAGATGAAGCGCTCGCGAGAAAGCAATCGAAAGCGAAGATTCAAGCAGAGCAAGCTTCGTTATTCGATACCGAAGGTAAAGTAAGGGGTATCTTATTTCGTATGAAGACCGAAAAAAGTGGCACTCGTTCGCCTGTTTTCCAGATCGGTATCATGTCAAGTAAACTCAATAAGATAGTTAATACGACGGTATCGATTAATCTGCATGGTTTGAAAGGTGCATGGCTAAAGGCAGTTGATTTTTACGTCAGTCATAAGAAAATTTCAAAAAATACTACTCTTTATCGAAGGTTGATAAGGTCGCAGCCGACTATAGCGCAATTGGATGCGTTGAAAAAAAAACGGCCTCGAAGATAACGCTGACATTATTGCTATTGGAATAAACTGTGATTGAATACCAGACAGAATATCGTAGATCTCTGGATGACCCGGAGTCCTTCTGGCGCGAAAAAGCCAATTCAGTAGCATGGTCGAAAAAACCTTCATTGATACTTTCGAAAGACACCAATGACAATAATGTCTGGTTTGCCGATGGTGAGCTTAACTCCTGCTATCTGGCTGTCGATCAGCACATTGAAAAAGGGCGAGGAGAACAGCCCGCACTAGTTTATGATTCGCCGGTAACGGGTAGCAAAGTCAGCTATACGTTCATTGAGTTGCGTGATGAAGTAGCAAATTTAGCTGGCATGCTGACAAATCTGGGTGTGGCAAAGGGGGACAGGGTTATTATTTATATGCCGATGATTCCCCAAGCTGCGTTCGCTATGCTCGCTTGCGCGCGTATAGGCGCAATCCATTCCGTTGTTTTCGGTGGCTTTGCAGCGAAGGAATTAGCGACTCGTATCGATGACGCTACGCCCAAAGTTGTTCTTGCAGCTTCATGTGGAATCGAGTTTGCCGCTGTTATTGAGTACAAACCCCTTATTGACGAAGCCATAGGGCTTGCGGAACACGAAATCGAGCATTGCGTCGTCTGGCAACGAGAGCAAGCAGAGGCGGACCTTAAAAACCCTTGGGACAAAGACTGGCGACTTTTGTTAGCTCATTCAGGGCCTGCAGATGTGGTCGCCCTCCGCGCTACAGATCCACTTTATATTCTCTACACATCAGGCACGACGGGAAAACCAAAGGGAGTCGTTAGAGATAATGGTGGTCATGCAGTGGCTCTGACCTATAGTATGAAAGCTATATACAGTATTGAAGCTGGTGAGGTTTTCTGGGCGGCGTCTGATGTCGGATGGGTCGTTGGTCATTCTTATATTGTTTATGGACCACTTTTTGCTGGTTGTACGACGATTCTCTTTGAAGGAAAACCTGTCAGAACACCAGATGCAGGAACTTTCTGGCGGGTTATTGCAGACCATAGAGTTAACGTCTTCTTTACCGCACCCACAGCGTTTAGAGCGATTCGTAAAGAAGACCCAGAAGCAGCTTTGCTTAGTCAATACGACATCAAGTCTCTAAGAACACTGTTTGTTGCGGGTGAGAGAACCGACCCTAGTACTTACGAATGGCTGGTCGAAATTCTAGGGATTCCCGTTGTGGACCATTGGTGGCAAACGGAGACTGGCTGGCCAATAGCTGGTGATCCCCTGGGTATAGAGGTGTTCCCTACGAAGGCCGGCTCCGTCTGCAAACCGATACCTGGTTTCGATGTTCAGATACTATCGGAATCCGGTGATTGTCTTGGTGCAAATGAACAGGGTGATGTCACCGTTAAGTTACCGTTGCCCCCTGGATGTTTGTCGACGGTCTGGGGCGATCATCAGAGGTACATTGATTCTTACATGAGTCATTATGCGGGTTATTACAACACTGGTGACGAAGGTTATATTGATGCAGATGGTTATGTTTTTATCATGGGACGAACCGACGACGTGATGAATGTTGCGGGACATCGATTGTCTACTGGTCAAATGGAGGAGGTGGTTGCTTCGCATCCTGCGGTGGCTGAGTGTGCTGTGATAGCGATTGAAGATATTGATAAAGGACAGGTTCCCGCTGGACTTGTCGTTATGAAAGATGGTGTAAATATTGAGCATGGTGAACTGAGATCTGATCTGGTTAGTATGGTTAGAAAAGATATTGGAGCGTTTGCTAATTTTAAGCAGGTGGTGATCGTTTCCAGACTGCCGAAAACGCGGTCGGGTAAAATCTTGCGCCAAGTACTACGTAAAGTTGTTGATCAGAAGCCTTATGAGATGCCGGCAACCATAGATGAGCCGGCTATATTGGATGAAATCGCAGAGGCCTTCGTAAAAGCTGCGATAGGTAAAATTGGCTCTTGACGACCGTCCGTCGTCCGCAAGTGCGCCCTTGAGGCAATAACGTTATAATTACGTAGAGAGAAATTATTCTTTAAACCATATTCTAATGATTATAGTTCACGGTACATTCCCAATAAAATCAGCAGTTCGTGATGATGCCCTCGAATTGATGCGGCATATGGCAGCAGCCAGCCGCGAAGAAGAAGGTTGCATCACTTATGAGTTCTATGTGGGGCTTTCTGATCCTAATATGCTGCTGCTATTTCAGGAATGGGAATCCGTGGATGCTTTGCAGGGACATTTTGAGACAGATCATATGGAAGCGTTTTTGCAAGAACTGCCACATGTGCTTGATGGCAAAGTCGCTACTCGACGCTACGAGGTAAAAATTTCTGATGACGCCGGCTTGGGGGCAGCAGACTTTGAACCAGAAGTCATGTCCCAGTTTGAAGAACGCGAAAAGATCGTTCATTAGCCTTTAGTCTCAGCGTCCCTTCAATCCAGTAATTCAAGAACTTTTTCGGGGGGGCGGCAGATCCTGGCGTCATTACCTTTAACTACTATAGGTCGCTGGAGGAGAATGGGAGAAACTGCGATCGCGTTAGCTAATTGGTTATTGCCAGCTTTAGCAAGCTCTTGTTCTTTATAGGCCGTTTCTCCGGAGCGAGTCATATCACGGACGTTGACACCGAGCAGGGAAGCTAAATCCATTATCTCCTCAGCTGATAGAGGTGTTTTAAGGTACTCAATGGTTGTGAAAGTCACATCTTTCTTTTCGAGCAATGCCTTCGTTTGCCTCGACTTTGAGCAATTTGGGTTGTGATAAAGGGTTACTAAAGACATAGTCTATTCTCATTGGGAAGAGTCAGGTGATGATATCAGTATGCTGATTGAGAGACTGCCTTCGTTTTGGATATTCTTTGTCCTCGAAACGGCGGTTTCCTCTACGAGAGCTGCATTATGGAACTCAGAAAGCGAATAAATAGGCAAAAATGAAACGAAATCCAAAAGTTTAATGCATGGTATAGATTTAATTACAAAAGTGGAGCAAGGCGGGTTTATACTATTCTACAAACTTGGCGAACTCATCGCCTGTGAGCTAAATAAGCGCCATTAGGAGCCTCATCCGAATGGAGTTAAGCTCTCCAAGACAGACTGGGAATTTGAATTAGACCAACTTTTGTCTCAGGTGTCGGATAGAGGTCATCTGTCGGTGGACTGTAGCATCGTGTCGTTACTTGAGGACAAGAGTTAAATGATAGTTGATTTTGGGCGAGTTACATTAGTTTTTCTGATTTGGGCGTTGTCTGCCTGCAGTCAGCCCGATATATACGATACTACCGGTCATGGTTATCGATACGCTGATTGGGAAGGTAAAACTATCGTCATAAATTACTGGGCGGTTTGGTGCGCTCCTTGTATTAAAGAGATACCAGAGTTAGCTTCCCTAGGTAAGCGTCATCACGATATTCAAGTCTTTGGTGTTAACTATGACATGCCGGACTCAGAGACTATGGCGCGTCAAATCAAAGAACTCAATATTTCGTTCCCGATATTCGATCGAGACCCGCATTTAGATTTTGGTATTGAAAAGCCTGAAGTTCTTCCAACCACTTTGATTATAGATCCTTCAGGAAAGTTAGAACACGTGCTAGTTGGTCCGCAAACAGAAGATTCGCTACTCGCACTTATCAGAGGCAAAGTCTGATTGCAGGTTCGCGTTCGATTCTTTCGCGAAGTAAATTTAAAGGTCGACGCTGTTGGAAAATTATGCGAGGTAATAGTTAAGCTGTTTCGGACAGAGTGGTCAATTTCTGATAAAAATACTCAGAACCAAACCAAGCAAGAGAAGGCATGGTCAGTGAGTCATGACCTGCTCCCCATTCGCGGTTCGCCAGGCTCTCTAAATACCAGAAAAATGCGTGCGTTATTGCGCTATCGTCTAATCCCTTATTGATAATTGCAAAGCGAAAGTGAGTGATAAAGGGAAAGTGGATTTTTTTGGCGGGCACAGGTTGAGAGCGATTGCTGGTTTTACCGCAAAGAAAGTCTAAAAAATCGCGATAGCTTGTGATGCAGATTTGGTCTTTAAGGTACTTGCTCCGACTCGATTGGCAACCGGATTGCTGGTGAGTTGAAAACATGCTTTATTAATGTGTCAATTGACAGGTTAGAGGCATGCTCAGATGAACAAAGCGCATTTCGGCGTTACCCTCCCTCAGATCAAGCGACCATGGATTGCGGCGGCCGAAGCTGCGAAAAGCTTCGATTCTTTGGGATTTGACTCCCTTTGGGTCTGCGATCATCTCTATGGCCCACAGTCACCGCAGTTGCCTATTCTCGAGGCATGGACTTTGGTTGCCGCAGTAGCCGCCATTACCGAACGAGTAGAAATTGGTACATTGGTGACGCCAGTTGGTATGCGTAATCCTGCTCTACTCGGCAAGATGATTGCCTCAATCGATAACATAGCGGGTGGAAGGATCATAGCCGGTCTAGGCGCTGGCTGGATGCCAAGAGAGTTTACGGATTTCGGTATGCCTTTCCTGTCAACTGCTGAGCGTCTGGGGCAGTTGGCAGAGACGGTTGAATTGTTTAGGCGAATGTGGAGTGATGAAGAAGAAGTTTCCTACGAAGGGCGTTTCGTTAGAGCGGACCATGTGGTCTGTCAGCCTAAGCCCCCTAGAAAGATTCCACTCTTAATTGGCGGCGCTGGTGAACAGGTTACGCTCAAAATTACAGCAAGAGAAGCCGATATTTGGAACAACCTTGCAGGATTTCAACCTGAATTGGAGCGTAAGATAGCTGTCCTAAAGAGACATTGTGACGATGAGAAAAGGGACTTCTCGGAGATTACTCTGAGTCAGCAATGTCTTGTGACCATCACGGATGATCCCAAAGAAGCGGTAAAAATGGCTGATCGAGCCAAGGCAATATTTGGTGGGCATATGGGTGACCCGAAAGGAGCATTGGCTATAACGGGCACTGTTGAACAGTGTTGCGAGAAGATTCAAAAACATATTGATCTAGGTTGTACGATGTTTGTTATGGAGTTCTTTGGAAGAGAAACGATCGGTCCAGCGACGCTCTTTGCAAAAGAAGTGATACCAGAATTTAGATGATATGTTTTGTAAGGACAGGATCAGCGATCGGAGCAGAATTTAGAAGGTGAGTTGGGTTATAAGTTCGTCGGGTGCAATTTCCATAGATTCACCTGTTCGGCGGTTCACATACTCGATGACCCCTTTCTCTAAACCTCTATCGCCGATGACACATCGATGAGGTATGCCTATTAGTTCGGCGTCCGCAAATTTGGCGCCAGGGCGGACACTCTCTCGGTCATCAAGAAGCACTTCTATCCCTGCGTTTCTCAGCTGAGCGTAAAGTTTATCGGTAGCCTTTTGCACTGCTTCAGATTTGTGGGCATTTACAGGAATCATGATGATTTGGAAGGGCGCCACCGAGTCAGGCCAAACAATACCCTTGTCATCATGATGCTGTTCGATAATTGCTCCCACCAGTCGAGTGACGCCCATGCCATAGCATCCCATCTGCATCACAACGGCTTTGCCTGAGTCATCTAGTACCGTTGCATTCATTGCGCGTGAGTACTTTTCGCCTAGTTGAAAAATATGCCCGACCTCAATCCCTCGTTTGAAATTTATTGTGCCCCGGCCATCGGGACTAGGGTCACCCTCTACCACGTCTCTAAGATCATAAACTGCGGCAACTTCAACGTCTCTTTCCCAATTTAGATTGCGGATATGAAAACCTGTTTTGTTGGCGCCTGCTGTGAAGTTCCTCATGGCATAGGCGCTTCGGTCCACCAGTACTGGTACGTCTAAGTCCTGCGGTCCAATAGAGCCTAAGTCAGCTCCAGTCTCAGCATTAATGTCTGCTTCCTCGGCGAGAGTCAGTGGGGTTGCGACTTCAGGCATCTTTTCTGCCTTTAGCGGGTTTAATTGGTGATCGCCCCTTAAGACTAGGGCCACAAGCTTTGTCTTTGAACCTTTTGCGAGGAGGGTTTTTACGGTGCTGTCTGGATTGACTTGTTCGAACTCGCAGAGTTGATCGATAGTTTTTACTCCAGGAGTCTCGAACTCTTCCGGATTAAGCATTTCTACATCCTTCTCCGGTGGAGCGATTGCCTCAGCAAGTTCGACATTGGCGGCGTAGGCACTATCGGTCGAGAAAGCGATTTTATCTTCGCCAGACTCTGCAAGCACATGGAATTCCACTGACGCGGAACCCCCTATGCCGCCCGTATCTGCCTGAACAGCCCGGAAATCTAGCTGCATACGTTGCAGTATTTTGCTGTAGGCGGTGTGCATATCTTGATAGGTTTCTTTTAGCGATGCTTCACTTATGTGAAAGGAATATGCATCTTTCATAGTGAACTCTCTTGAGCGGAGAACGCCGAACCTTGGTCTTGTTTCATCCCTAAACTTTGTTTGTATTTGGTAGTAATTAACGGGCAACTGTTTGTGGGATTTGAGTTCGTCCCGGACCAGGCTCGTAATAACTTCTTCGTGGGTTGGGCCGAAACAAAAGTCTCTTTTGTGTCGGTCCTGGAATTTCAGGAGAAGACCGTCGTCGTATTCGTGCCAGCGTCCCGATTCTCGCCAGAGTTCCGCAGGTTGCACAGCTGGTAGCAACACCTCCTGGCCTCCTGCGGCATTCATTTCTTGGCGTACTATGTTCTCGATCTTCTGCAACACTCTCAGGCCCATTGGCATCCATGAATAAATGCCAGCCGCTAGTTTTCGTATTAGACCGGCACGAATCATCAATTGGTGGCTGATAACTTCAGCATCTGCAGGAGTTTCTTTTTTTGTTGCTATGGTGTATTTCGAGGCTTTCATATCGCAAAATCGTTAAATCAATATTTACACAGGAATTAGAGCAATGTTGCATTCCGGTGACTGTCACTGCGGCAAAGTGCAATTTGAATTTGAGTCCGATGCGGATGTAACTTTGCTTCGTTGCAATTGTTCAATCTGTGACCGCGTTGGTTATCTGCATCTTACCATTCCGCAGCGTCGAATGATGCTCAAGACTAGTTGGGATGATCTAGCCTTGTATACTTTCAATAGTGGCATCGCGAAACATTACTTCTGCAAAAACTGTGGAGTAAAACCTTTTTATATTCCTAGATCGAATCCTGACTGCTTTAGCATTAATTTTCGCAACGTTGATCAATCTAATTTTGGTGAGATTTTTATACAGGATTTCGATGGTCGTAATTGGGAGTCAAATGCAGGTAGTCTAGCTTATCTTTCTGAGCAGTAGTTTCCTCAATGAGGTAAATGTAAATTTACAATCGTTGTTATGAAGGTGACTCCGGTATTTCAGTATGAATAAAATAGCCCTCTGGAGCAAAAAAGGCCGCTTTGGCGGCCTTTTTCCGTTCTAGGGTAAATCACACGAAATCTTTAAGCCCTTTGAGCGGCAATACCTTGACGCGGGTGCTCGCAGGCTTTGCGGCGACGTCCATGGTTTCTCCAGGACGGAATGGGTTTGGAACTCCCTTTTGTGCTTTTTTAGCTGGACGTTTGACTGTCTTTATTTTGAGCAGACCAGGCATGGTGAACTCACCAACACCTCCCTTTTTAATGTGACGTTCGATCAAGTCAGATAGTTCATCTAGCACCGCGCTAACCTGTTTTTTAGAAAGGTCCGTGTTCCCTGCAATCTCCGTGAGAATTGCAGTTTTTGTGTAGCGAGACTTAATCGCAGTCTTTTTTTTAACAGCCATTCAGTAATCCTTAGTTCTGAAAGTTCAATAGAAGGATGGGGCGTGTCCAGAAAGTGAGGTAACCCGATCCAGTCGCTGTGCTTTATAGCTGATAGGTTTGGACCGTTCAAGAAAAACCCTGTAAAAATTCGAAACATGACCCTTATCGGTGATTTGTATCGGTTCGCGTTACCCAGTTTTTGCCGATATAATTCGCAGCCGCGATCAAGCGACTCAGTCGCGAAGGTCAGATTCATTAGTTCGAATCATTAGCGAACAAACGATTTGGACGCTGGTTAACTAGGAACGTGCTAAAAATATAGACGCGTATCCTCACAACTTACTTTGTTAGCAAATACTTGATGCGGATTTCAATTTAACGAGGACGGACGAGGTTTAAGAGAAGAAAATGCCGATCTATGAATACCAATGTGAAGCCTGTGGTCATAAATTGGAAAAATTGCAAAAAATGTCCGATGAACCATTGAGAATATGTCCTGCATGTAAGGCACCGAAGCTAGCAAAGTTGGTATCTGCGGCGGCTTTCAGACTGAAAGGGAGTGGATGGTACGAGACTGATTTCAAAACGGGGAAAAAGAAAAATGTTTCAGGGGGGGAGGCCTCATCTTCTGGTTCTGAAGCAAGCGGAGCGAATTCTGGTCCTAGTTCTGACTCTTCTAGCAGCACGTCTTCTTCTAGCTCCTCTAGCGGAGGTTCTAGCAGTACTTCTTCGTCTAGTTCATCTGGCGGAAGTTCTGGTAATTCGTCCTCGTCGGCAACGTCTACATAAACTGGAAAAGGGATCTCTGGCGCAGATGCTTCATTGTTGATGAAAGACTCAAAACCATTTTAAAAACCATTAAAAGAATTTCTACTAAAGGTAATAGGGAAAAAAATGCGAACCCACTTGTGCGGCCAGCTAAGAGATTCACACATAGGAGAAGAAGTGTCTCTATGTGGTTGGGTTCACCGGAGACGAGATCATGGCGGGGTCATCTTTCTTGATTTGCGTGATTTTGAGGGGCTGGTGCAGGTCGTTTTTGATCCGGATACAGTTAACGCTTTTTCTCTAGCGGATCAGGTCCGTAATGAATATGTGCTACAGGTTAGAGGGAAAGTGCGAGCTCGTGATCAAGACGCGGTCAATCCTAAAATGCCAACTGGCATGATCGAGATTCTCGGCAAACAACTCGTTATTCTAAATAAATCGGAGACTCCACCTTTTCAATTGGACGAATACTCCAGCGCAGGCGAAGATGTTCGTCTTCGTAACCGGGCTGTCGATCTGCGACGACCTGAAATGCAGGAAAAATTGCGATTACGTTCGAATATCAGTCATAGAGTTCGCCAGTTTCTCGATGAACGCGACTTCGTTGATGTCGAAACCCCTATTTTGACCAAGGCTACGCCAGAAGGCGCGCGAGATTACCTTGTACCCAGCCGGGTTCAGCCGGGTAATTTCTACGCCCTACCTCAGTCTCCTCAGATATTTAAGCAGTTACTGATGATGTCTGGCTTTGACCGCTATTATCAGATTGCACGTTGTTTTCGTGATGAAGATCTTCGCGCGGACCGTCAACCTGAGTTTACTCAAGTTGATATCGAGATGAGCTTTGTTGAACAACAGGAAGTAATGGCACTGACTGAGTCTCTGATCAAGAATTTGTTCAAAGAGGTCATTGATGTTGATCTTGGTGAAATTCCGGTTCTGCCTCATGCCGAAGCGATAAGCAGGTTTGGTTCGGACAGGCCCGACCTGCGATTTGGCCTTGAGTTTGTTGAGGTTAGCGATCTACTTAAAGATGTTGAGTTTAAAGTTTTCAGTGGACCGGCAAACGATGATGATTCAAGAGTAGTGGCGCTGCGCCTGCCCGAAGGTGATCGTTTAACGCGTAAGAACCTGGATGATTACACCAAGTTTGTAGGTATTTACGGAGCGAGAGGGTTAGCTTATATCCGGGTTAATGATCTCGCAGCGGGGATAGAAGGCCTGCAGTCGCCCATTTTGAAATTCTTGCCCGACGACGTTGTGACAAACATCCTCTCGCGTTGTGGTGCTAAAAATAACGATGTAATTTTCTTCGGTGCGGACAAAGCCCGCATCGTCAACGATGCGTTAGGAGCTTTGCGGAATAAGCTGGCTGAAGATCTTGATCTTTATGGTAGGGACTGGGCGTGTTGCTGGGTGATCGATTTTCCGATGTTCGAGGTCAACGAAGAGGGTAATGTTTCAGCAGTGCATCATCCTTTTACCATGCCTGCCGGCGACATTTCGTCAATGGAAAGGCAACCGATGAAAGCTCTATCTCATTCCTATGATATCGTGATAAACGGCCACGAAGTAGGTGGAGGGTCAATTCGTGTCCATGATCCTGATGTTCAGAAGGCAATTTTCAGAGTACTGCGTCTGTCAGAAGGTGAAGCGAATCTCAAATTCGGTTTTCTTCTCGATGCGCTTAAATATGGTGCACCTCCTCATGGTGGGCTCGCTATTGGTCTGGACCGACTGGTCATGCTGATGACAGGAACGAAAGCGATTAGAGATGTGATTGCGTTCCCTAAAACCCAGACAGCGGCATGCCTGTTGACATCAGCACCTAGCGAAGTTGATTCGGTTCAATTGAAAGAACTGGGTATCACCGTCAAAGTTGAAAAAGAAGGTCAGGGATAAAGGCATGGCGGGGCATAGTAAATGGAGCAACATCAAGCACCGTAAAGCTGGCCAGGATGCCAAGCGTGCCAAAGTATTTACCAAGATCATTCGTGAATTGACCGTCGCTGCGCGCGATGGTGGGGGCAATATAGAGGACAATCCGGGGTTGCGGACTGTTGTCGACAAGGCGAAAGCTGCCCAAATGCCAAAAGATACCATGGAGCGAGCGATCGCCCGAGGAGCAGGGGGGCAGGATGGTGCTGAGCTCACGCCGCTGACCTATGAAGGTTATGGTCCGGGCGGTGTCGCAGTTCTGGTTGAAACGATGACCGATAATCGCAATAGGACTGTAGCGGAGGTCCGGCATGCATTTTCCAGGGCTGGTGGAAACCTCGGCACTGATGGCTCAGTGTCCTATTTGTTTGACAAGAAAGGCCAGATACATTTCGCTCCAGGCGTTAGTGAAGACGACGTGATGGAGGTTGCTATTGATTCAGGTGCTGAAGATGTCGTTACCGACGAAGATGGTGGAATTGAAGTTGTAACCAGTCCTGAAGAGTACCTCGCGGTTAAGGATGCCCTGGTGGAGGCTGGCCAAGAACCGGATGCGTCCGAAGTTGCTATGGTGCCCCAGGTGCTCTCTGACCTCGATGCCGACACGGGCGAAAAGGTGCTGCGGTTGCTTGATGCGCTGGAAGACCTTGACGATGTTACCAATGTCTACACGAACGCTAACTTTCCAATGGAGATTATGCAGTCCTGACGGCTCGCTTCGTCTCGCTAAGAGGTGGGTAAAATTTATGGCTATAAGGCAGGTCTTTTGCTCGATTATGCTAGACTTGACCCCATAAAATAGGAACTAAAATGTCTCTTATTCTCGGTATTGACCCAGGTTCACGGATAACGGGCTATGGAATTATTAGAGCCACGGGGAATAATCAGGAATATATCGCCAGCGGTTGCATACGAACGACCGAAAAAGCGACTTTGCCAGAAAGACTCGATGTTATTTTTCAGGGCGTCTCGGAGATTATCAAAGAATTTTCTCCAACGGAGCTTGCGATAGAACGAATTTTTATGGCTCGCAGCGCAGAGTCTGCACTGAAGCTTGGTCATGCTCGGGGAGTTGCCATTGTTGCTGCAGTCAATAGTGGTCTTCCAGTCCATGAATATGAAGCGAGGAAAATCAAACAGGCGATCGTGGGTAGCGGTGCCGCTAATAAGAATCAGGTCCAGCATATGGTAATGACGCTGCTGAACTTGCCTAGCAAGCCGCAATCCGATGCTGCTGATGCATTAGCTATTTCTATTTGTCACCACCACACGCAACTTAGTTTAGCGCGTATGACCTCTGGAGCTGATTCAGTCGTCAGTGCTGACCGTTACAGGCGTGGCAGGTATGCATCAGGTAAGCAGGACCGATGATTAGTAGGCTGTTTGGGGAGGTGGTCGAGAGAGATCCGCAGCGAGTGGTCCTGGATGTTCAGGGTGTGGGGTACGATATTGAGATTCCTCTGTCGACCTTCTATCAACTAGCTGAAATTAAGGGCCCGACCGTGCTACATACTCACTTTGTCATAAGACAAGATGCTCAATTGCTATATGGTTTTGCGACCATAGTTGAAAGAGAGTTGTTTCGTGCCCTAATTAAGGTTAACGGAGTTGGCCCTAAAACCGCGTTAGCGGTGCTTTCCGGTCTTGAAGTAATCGATTTTATTGCAGCGGTTAATGCGGAAAACAAGAAAACGCTCTCAGGTATACCAGGAGTCAGCCAACGGAACGCAGAACACATCATCGCCGATTTGCGGGGCAAGCTTGACGATTATGGCGATGCTTTACCTTTGGCTGCAGGAACCTCTGACCCAGATGTCGTCTCAGATGCTGAATCGGCACTAATCAGCCTGGGATACAAACCGAAAGAAGCGTCTCTGGCGCTCGCCCAGGTAGAAGAGGAGATTAAAGACGTGGAGACACTTATAAGGATGGCGTTAAAGCAACTGATGAGAGGGTGAAGAGATAGAAGGAAGGCTAAACCTAAGTTCAGGAAGTTTTTAGTGAGGCAAAACAGATAAGCTCGATTGATAGAATAGAAGTGATAGGGAGATGGATGAATTCTCAGATATTGACACAAATAGATCGGCATTGATGGACGGAGAGATCAAAGAGTGATCGAGTCAGACCGAATCGTAACAGCGTCGTCTTCGGAGGCTGAGCGGCGTCAGGACTGGGCAATTCGTCCTAAGACATTCGATGAGTATTGTGGTCAGAATGAGGTGGCAGAGCAGTTACAGCTGTTTATAAAGGCTGCTCGGGGCCGTAACGAGGCGTTAGACCATACTTTGATCTTCGGACCTCCTGGATTAGGCAAAACGACTTTGGCAAATATCATCGCCAATGAAATGGGTGTTGAAATTCGAGCTACCTCTGGGCCAGTAATTGAGAAAAAGGGAGATTTAGTCGCTGCTTTGACTAATCTAGAGCAGGGCGATGTGTTGTTTATTGATGAAATTCACCGTCTAAGCCCTGCCATCGAGGAAATTCTCTATCCAGCGATGGAAGATTTTCAGGTCGATTTGACTATTGGTGAAGGACCAACCGCTCGAACGATAAAACTGGATTTGCCTCCCTTCACCCTTGTGGGTGCGACGACTCGTACTGGATTACTGACTTCGCCGTTTCGAGATCGATTTGGCATTATCCAGAGGCTTGAGTTTTATGGGGTCAGCGACTTGACGGCAATTGTAGAGCGGTCCGCTCATATGCTGAATGTGGTTGCTGAGGAAGATGGTGCTCGAGAAATCGCTATCCGATCCCGAGGGACGCCTCGTGTTGCAAATCGATTGCTGAGACGCGTAAGGGACTATGCGCAGGTAGAAGGCGAAGGAATTGTGACGCGAGATATTGCGGATATGGCGTTGGACATGTTGAAGGTAGATGCTAATGGCTTTGATTCGATGGATAGGCGTTTATTACTGGCCATGATAGAGAAGTTCGATGGAGGTCCTGTTGGTATTGATTCGCTCGCAGCGAGTGTTGGTGAGGAAGCTCATACCCTTGAAGATGTTTACGAGCCTTATTTGATTCAACAGGGTTTTATTATGCGGACGAGCAGAGGAAGGCTTGCGACACGCCTTGCTTATGAGCACTTTGGTTTGAAAATTCCGGAGACTAAAGATAGCTTATCGAACTTGTTTGACGACAAAAATCAATAACTTCATTGGAAAGGTACTGTGAACGAACCGATATCCATAATAGAACTTATCATCAACGCTAGCGTCGTTGTGCAGACGGTGATGGCACTGCTAGTTGCTGCTTCTTTGGCTTCATGGGTCATGATTTTTCAGCGTGGTTTTGCGCTCGCTGCAATTCGCAATGGTGCAACGGAATTTGAGAATGAATTTTGGTCGGGTAAGGACCTAGGCGAACTTTTCCGCGAGATAGATGGACAGGAGATTGATCTCGTCGGCGTTGAAAATATTTTTGCTTCAGGCTTCCGGGAGTACAGCCGTGCTAGGCAGCAGGAAGGGATGGATCCGGATCGCCTGATGCAAAACGTTCAGCGAGCCATGCGCGTCGCACTTAGCAGAGAGGAGGAACGCCTGGAGACTCATCTACCATTTCTCGCAACTGTAGGTTCGACGAGTCCTTACATCGGCTTATTTGGTACTGTTTGGGGTATCATGAATTCATTTCGTGGCTTGGCCACGGTCAATCAGGCCAGCCTAGCAGTCGTCGCGCCTGGGATCTCGGAAGCACTTGTCGCAACGGCAATAGGTCTGTTCGCGGCTATTCCCGCGGTTATAGCCTACAACCGTTACTCTGCGCAGGTCGAGGTAATTCTGAATCGATTTGAAGCCTTTACCGACGAATTTAGCAGTATTCTCTACAGAGCTAGTCACCAAGCGAGCTAAGCATGGCAAAAGCTACACGCAGAAAGCCGATTTCCGAGATAAATGTAGTTCCTTACATTGACGTGATGCTTGTACTGCTTGTGATATTCATGGTGACAGCTCCCTTGATGACTCAGGGTATTAAGGTTGATCTGCCAGAGGCTATGTCAGGTGCTTTGGAGGTTGATGATGAGGAACCGATGCTCGTAGTCTCGGTCAAAAGAGATGGTAATTACTATATGAATGTGGGAAAGGAGGAACAACCTGTGCCGCTACAGGAAGTCCAATCAAGAACAGCAAAAATCATTGCTGCTCGTCCGGATATCAGAGTTTTGGTAGAAGGGGATAAAAACTTACCGTATGGGGTGATCGTTGATCTGATGAATACGCTGCAGGTTGCGGGCGCTGCAAGTATTGGTCTCGTTACAGAACCACCCTCAAACTGATGGATTCAGTTGCGTCCTATGCGATCGCACTTCTTTTTGCATTGCTCATGCATGGTCTACTGATACTTCTGATTGGCTGGAAGTGGAGCGAGGAAACCACGGTGGTGGCTAACATCGACCCATACTACATCGAGGCAACTATTGTTTCACAGAACCCCTTTAAAGCAAAAAGAGAGACGGAAAATGATAAACGGCAGAAAAAAATTAGGCAGCGGCGTTTCGAAGAGGCTGAGATTAATAATTTACAAAGAGATTGGGATAGAAAGCAGCAGCGTCAAAAACAGCAGGCCGCTATGACTGCCCCCCTTTTTGAAGCGACTATGCCAGAGCAGTTGACTGACTACAGTGCGGCTGATCCTATTAATGAGCCAGTCGATAAAGAGGCCTCGAGGTTGGAATTCGAACAAGAACTCGCACTTGCGCTTCTGGGCGAAGAAAATGCACGGAAAGCAGTTACCGATGACGAGAAGGCGATGGCGTATGCCGCGCAAATCAAGCGTGAAATTGTCCAGAACTGGTCCAGACCGCCGAGTGCACGAAATGGTATGGAGGTTATTCTGAGAGTTCATTTGGTACCGACTGGAGAAATTGTTGATGTCAAAGTGGAAGAATCGAGTGGCAATAGAGCCTTCGATCGATCTGCCGTGCAGGCAGTGCGAAAGTCCTCCAGGTTTGTGGTTCCTGCTGATGCATTGAAGTTTGAAAGAGACTTTCGAATTTTTACGGTCCTATTTAGACCGGATGATTTGAGGCTGTAGCTGTGTTGATCCGTTATGTTATCTCTACGTTGGTTTTTGGATGCTTGCTTCTTTCGTCGACTGTTAGATCCGAGCTGCGGATAGAAATTACACAGGGCGTCGACAATGCGGTTCAAGTCGCCGTTGTACCCTTTGAGTGGAGAGGTAAGCGTCAGTTGCCGATTGAAGTAGACAAGGTTATATCGTCAGATTTGGCGTTGTCCGGACGGTTTAACGCTTTACCTGTTGATCAAATGCTGAGCCTGCCGCATCAATCTTCGCAAATTCTTTCCCGAGACTGGCGAATGTTAGGAGTCGAGTACCTGGTAATTGGTTATTTGGAGCCATACGAAGTTGGCGTGAGATTGCACTTCGAACTTTACGATGTGCTTCGAAAAACTGTTGTCGCGGGCCATGCGATAGACGGATTAGTGGGAGACCTCAGAGATATGGCACATTACGTAAGTGACATGGTCTTTGAAGAACTTACGGGTATCGAGGGTGCATTTTCTACACAGATTATGTACGTCACCGCACTAGATCACGACTCGGGTAGGCACTTTACCCTGAATATCGCTGATGCGGATGGCCATAACGTCAAAAAGGTATTGGAATCAGATGAACCTCTGCTTTCTGCGACATGGTCCCCTGATGGAAAAATGATTGCCTATGTGTCTTTTGAAAAGGGTGGTCGTCCCGCAATTTACCTGCATGAGCTGAGTACGGGTAATCGTCAGATATTAACAAGCTTTGCTGGGCTTAATGGCGCCCCTGCATTTTCTCCGGACGGTAGTCAAATAGCGCTGGTTCTTTCGAAGGACGGTAACCCAGATATCTATATTTTGGATCTACAATCTCGCCGCTTAAGACGAATCACGCGGCACTATGGAATCGACACAGAGCCGTCATGGACACCAGATGGAGAAGCCATCATTTTTACGAGTAATAGAGGGGGGCAGCCGCAGATATATCAGGTTCGTTTAAATGACTTTCAGATCCAACGATTAACGTTTGAAGGGGATTACAACGCCAAGGCAAGTTTACTGAGTGATGGCAGTGGACTAATTATGGTGCACCGAAGAAATGGTATTTTTCATATTGCTATGCTCGAACTTGAGAGAGGGAGATTGACTGTGTTGACAGAGACGACTCTCGATGAGTCGCCCAGTATTGCGCCGAATGGAAGCATGTTGATCTATGCAACCATGAAAAACGGCGAGGGTATTCTTGCAGCGGTTTCGGTTGATGGGGGAGTAAAGTTCAACCTGCCTTCTTCTGAAGGAGATGTCAGGGAGCCTGCTTGGTCGCCTGTAAAAGTTAAGCGTTTTGTGCCTGTCGAGTAATGCGACGATTTGTGTTTTAATCCGCCTGTTCGGCGTTCGTAATTGTTAGTAAAGGAGCTAGTCATGAGAACGATAAAGATAAGACAAGTGTTGGCGCTAAGCCTAGCTGGTCTCTTGTTGGTTGGTTGTGCCAGTCAGGATACGAAAGACGATGGGACCGATATGGAGGCTATGGGGCAGTCTTCTGATGTAGATATGAGCAATGAGACTGCGGAGGTCTTAGAACCCTCGAAACCAGTGGTCGAGAATGGCAAGGTGATAATTCCTGTTGATGACGGTATGAGCGGCGGCATGACCGAGATGCTCAACGGCGTTTTCTACTTCGATTTTGACCAGGCAATTGTTAGACGTGTTGGTCATGAGGAATTAAATAAGCATGCGCAAGTGCTTTCTGGTGACCGTTACATGAGGGTTAGGCTAGAAGGACATGCTGATGAGCGAGGCACTCGCGAATATAACCTCGCTTTGGGTGAACGCCGCGCCAATGCTGTACGCGCTTACCTTGTTGCTCAAGGGGCTTCGCGCTCTCAAATTGAAGTGATCAGCTATGGTGAAGAGAAGCCAGCTAACAGTGGTCACAACGAGTCTTCGTGGTCAGAGAACCGTCGGGTAGAGATCGTTTACCGATAAAAGCTCTGTGAAAGTTGTTTCCACACTAGCAAGTGGTGTGCTGAAAATCGCGCTTATCGCGGTTGCTAGTACGCCATTTTTTGTATTAGCTTCAGAATCTCCAGTACAGGTTGAGTCTAGGGAATCTGCTGTACTGCCGTTTCGAGAACCGATTGAAGAAGAAAAGCAGCGTTTTGGCTTTGAGCATCAATACCAGATGCAGCTTTTGCAACAGGAGGTTATGGAGCTGCGCGGGGTTATTGAACAACTACAATTTGAACTAAGGCGTTTAAAGGGCGTTCAGGATGATCGCTATTTTGATCTGGATTCAAGAATCCAGCAAGTGATGCAGGCAACGGTTCGTGAATCCGTAGCCGAGCCGTCAGATAAAGTGGTGGAGTTAGAACACAGTTTGGAGGAGGGCCTTTCGGAAAAAGATCAGTACGAAGCGGCTCAGGTGCTAATTAGAAACGGTCAATATGATGAGGCTATTGTCCAGCTAGAAGCATTGATCCGCGTTTTCCCGGATGGTCAATATACCCCGAATGCTTATTACTGGCTGGGTCAAGTTTTCGCAGCTAAGCTCAGCCCGGACTTTGAGAAGGCTCGTCAATCGCTTGAGCAGGTGATTAGTTATTTCCCTGATCATAGTAAGGTTCCTGACGCTGCTTACGCACTGGGCAAGGTTTATAACACGCTGGGTGAGTGCCAGCGCGCAAAAGAGTTGCTTGAGGGAGTCGTCGAAAATTATGGAGGTAAGTCAGCGGCGAAATTAGCGGAAAAATACCTGCGCGAATCCGTAAATTGCGACGCTTAGGGTGGCGCACCTCCGGATAACTGAAATTTTTCACTCCCTTCAAGGTGAGGCCGCCACTGTCGGCTTGCCCACCGCTTTTGTTAGACTGACAGGCTGTCCACTTCGCTGTCACTATTGCGACACGGAATATGCTTTTAGTGGCGGTGAGCTTCTTGGCTTGGATGAAATACGCCTTAAGGTAAGAGAAAGGAAGGTTCGCCATGTGACTGTAACTGGTGGTGAACCTCTAGCCCAGCCTGATTGCCTTGGGCTACTCCATGTACTCTGCGACGATGGCTATCAGGTTTCTCTTGAAACCAGTGGCGCGATGGATATCAGTAATGTAGACGATCGAGTTTCAGTGGTGCTTGATCTAAAGACTCCGAGCTCTGGGGAGCTGTCTCGCAATCTTTACAGCAATGTCGCCCATTTGAAACCAATCGATCAAGTTAAGTTTGTAATTTCCAACAGGGAAGACTACGAATGGGCAAAATTTAAGATGGATGAGTATCTGCTTCGGGGCAGAGTTTCTGAACTACTTTTCTCTGCTAGTCATGAAGTTTTGAAGTCTGAGGTTCTAGCGCAGTGGATTCTGGATGATGAGTTGGATGTAAGGCTTCAGGTTCAGTTGCATAAGTATCTTTGGGGAGATAAACCGGGTGTCTAAACCTGCGATTATCTTGCTGTCAGGAGGGCTTGATTCAGCAACTGTGCTTGCTATGGCATTGGGAGATGGTTACGACTGTTATTGTCTAAGTTTTTCCTACGGTCAGAAACACAACGCGGAGCTTGAGTATGCTGAGAGGTTGGCAAAGTCCATGGGCGCTAAGGAGCATAGAACTGCTCAGATCGATATAGGTGCGTTCGGCGGCTCAGCATTAACCGACGCATCCATCGATGTGCCGGATGCAGATGCGCTCTCTAATGAAATTCCTGTTACTTATGTGCCCGCTAGAAATACAGTTTTCCTCTCCTATGCTCTAGCGTGGGCGGAAGTTCTGGGTGCCAAAGATATATTTATCGGTGTCAACGCGGTTGACTACTCAGGTTATCCAGATTGTAGGCCTGAGTTCATAGGAGCGTTTCAAAGTGTCGCTAACCTGGCAACTAAGCATGGTGTCGAAGGCATTGGATTTAAGATTCATACTCCGTTGATAGACCTGACAAAAGGCCAAATTATTGAGCAAGGCCTTAGTTTTGGCGTCAACTATGCTGAGACGGTATCGTGTTATCGACTCAACGCGATGGGTGAGGCCTGCGGACAATGTGATAGTTGTGTTATTCGCGCTGAAGGGTTTCGACAAGCTGGAGTATCAGATCCTACACGGTATTTGTCGAGCTGATAAAAATGTCTTGGGTTTTTAGTTTCGGCTGAGATGCTTCTTGTTCGTGAGTCAGCTCTCAGCCTCTGTGCTCTGCATATCAAGGTGCCAGAGGCGTTGCTTATAACCTTCGATAAACAGATTTTCCTCTCGCAATCGTCTCAATAATAGGAATATCTTTGAGCTCTGACTTCTCGACTGCCAGAGGGTTTGCACCGAGAATAACCAAATCCGCTCTCTTACCAACGGTTATAGAACCTTTCTCTTTTTCTTCAAAGTATTGATAAGCGGCACTTAGAGTAAGCGCGCGGATAGCTTGTATGACGGAGGCGCGTTGATCAGGTCCCAGCACAAAACCACTGCGAGTTTCCCGGTTGGTGGCAATCCAAAGCAGTCGCATCATATTTGGAGGCACGACGGGTGAATCGTTATGGATAGTGTGGGGTATCCCTAGCTCATTTGTCCGAGCTACTGGACTTATAAAGGCTGCGCGCGCCTCGCCAAAGGACTTGCGATGCCAGTCTCCCCAAAAAAAGGGATGAGCAGCATAGTAGGATGGTATTAGCCCTAAATCTTTCACCTTATGTAATTGATCTTCACGCATTAGTTGGGCATGGATAATTACAGTTCGATGATCGGGTACTATACGATTTGCCAGAGCCCGGCTAACCCCCTCTATCATCATGTCAATGGCGGCATCGCCATTGGCATGAGTTAATACTGGCGTACCGTTTTTGAGTAAGCGTGAAATGCGTTGGTTATAAGCGTCTTGTTGCATGACGGGATAGGCGCGATAGTTCTCTTTAGCTCCAGGTGGTCCCTCTGCGTAAGGCTTCGAAAGATAGGCTGTTCTACCTTGCGGAGAGCCATCCAACATCAGTTTTACACCTCCCACACGAAAGCCATTTTCGTATTTTTCTGCGGATATAGCATCAAGTGCCTCGTTTGATGCTCTGGCTCCGATGACAAATGCGACGACATCTATTGGAAAAGGTGCCTCTGATGCGCTTTCGCGGAATAATTTAATCATTCTAGGATCTGTACCACCATCCTGAACTGTGGTTATGCCATAACTCGCATGTAAGCGTGCTGATCGTTGCATGGCCTTTTTTGTAAGCTCAGGTGTCATGAATTTGGTCATGGGCTTTCGCAGGGGGTACGATGCGGTCTCTTCAAGCACCCCACTTGGTGTCATGGTGCCTGGTCTTCGGCGGATTATCCCTCCCGGAGGGTCCTTGGTTTCTGAAGTAATTTTTGCCAGCGAAAGCCCCATCGAGTTTGTCGCCATGAGGTGTCCCGACACGTGGATGAGAGCGATCGGGTGGGCCATGGATGCTCTATCAAGGTCATCTCTATCAGGGTGTCGGTTTTCTAGGATAAGTGAATCGTCGTATCCGAAACCGAAAACCCATTCGCCATCTCGAATATTTTTGTCGTCGATACTATTTCTGATAAGGGAGACCAGATCATCCATAGTTTTGACCCCGCCGACTGGCGGTGATGAAAGGTTTATCATTTCTCCCCACGTGCCAACCATCGCCATATGGCCGTGAGCATCGATGAATCCAGGTAGTAGGGCCTGCTCGCCGAGTTCTACGATTTTTGTCGATGCTGTCGCGAGTCCGAATACTGATTCGCGACTGCCTACGCTAACAATTCGATCGCCTGAAATCGCTACTGCCTCAGCGATGGGTTTATCTTTATCGACGGTAATTATTGTGCCTGCAAATATACGATCCACCGCATATGTATCATTCGTACAAAGACTCGAAAGACAAATAGTCAAGACAAAGAGGTTTTTGTTCATGGACCTGTTCAGGAATGCATTTCACTTAAACGATAATGAAAAAAAGAGCGGCAGACGCCGCTCTTTTTTGGGTTTTAAACAACTATTATTGATCAGTCGTTGGTCCAGGTTACCGTCAGGCCGTAAGTTCTCGGCGGTGCGGGTGTAGCCTGTCCGCTGCCCTGAAGAGGCCAATTGTGAAGAAAGTATTCTTCGTCATTAGCATTACGGGACCATAACGTTGTCTCGAGGTTACCACTTGGCCAGAGATAGCTAACACGTAAGTCTAGAACATCGTATTCAGGCACTGCAGCGGCTTCAATTAAGTCGGGGTCCTGATAAACTTTGTCCTTGTGACGCCAGTCAGCTTGCCAGGTCAACGTACCTCCATTGCTCAGATCCATGCGATACCTGGCGAGAATGTTGTAAGCCTTATCCGGAGCATTTCGGAGATCATTCCCTGTTCGGTCACCGCTAAGGCCGGCTCCTCCGTCGGGAGGACGGAAACCACTTGGCGTAAAGAAATTGGAGAATTCTGTATCTAAATGGGTGTAAGAACCTGAGATAGTCAGATTGTCAGTAGGAGCAATGACGAACTCAAGTTCATAACCTTTAATGTCAGCGTCTGCCGCATTCTGGGTAATTAAGGACCCACCTTGGCCGATAGGTGCATCTTCTTCGACCAAGAGCTGCAGTATCTGAAGGTCTGTGTAGTCTGTTTCAAAGACCGCGAGATTAAGCCTCAGCCGGTTATCAAACCATTCTGTCTTTGCGCCAATTTCGTAAAGAATTGCTTCTTCGGGATCAAACGGCGTAATGGCGATAAGCTCGTTGGCAGCCAAGCCCTGGTAGCCGCCAGCTTTGTACCCTTCTGATATGTTGAGGTAGAGGAATGCATCATCAGTAGCTTGCCACTCTAGGCCAAATTTACCGGTAAAGGCATCCCAGTCTTCGCCGGTTTCAAAATTGAAGACTCTATTCGGTGACAGAACGCTTGGAGTACCGACCCGACTGATGTCCTTATCATCATAGGACTGGCGTCCGCCCAGAGTTACCGCCAGAGAGTCAGTGATGTTGTACGTAAACTGGCCAAAGATTGAATAGCTGGTTGTCTCGTTGCCTTGGTCATCTCCCGGTATTATTCCAGGTAACTGTCCCGGCAGAGTCAACCGAACACCAGGAACGATAGCATCCGAGATCAATCCAACACTTGACGTTTCGAATCGGTCCGTATCTTCCGTCATGTAGTAGAGACCGGCGATCCAAAACAGCTTGTCGTTTCCACCAGTCAGCCTGAACTCATGGGTGAAAGTCTCTGATTCATCCGTATAGTCGTTATTGCCAAATATTGCGAGAGGTACCGGGCCACCGCTATTGATCCCGTTGGACATATAAAGCTGAGCAAGATTGAGAGAGTTTATTGACCATAGTTGTTCAGAGTCGACGTTACGGAACGAGGTTAACGACGTAAAAGTAATTGAATCTGTTAGTTCGTAGTCGAATCGCGCGGTGAGGCCAAAAATGTCTGTCTTGGAATACCCGGGATCTTCAACAAAGTTCTCGTGTATGTCGTCGCCGTAGTCGGCAACCAGCGTACGGTCTTGTAGGAAGGGAATGCCCCCTGGGCCGATAGTTAAGTAGGTAGGACCAGCTCGATCCATGGTCGAGTAGTTGGCCGTCAGGTTGATCTCGAGGCGATCGGATGGAGTCATTCGTAAAGCAGCCCTGAAGCTATCGGTATGGATATCGTGTTGATCATCCACACTTGTATCGGGGAAAAAAGCAGGGAACTCATCGATTCGTGAATCAACATAGCCGTCCCTTCGACGGTGGGAGAAAGAGAACTTGCCGAATACATCGTCGGCGAGAGCGCCACTAATGAGGCCCCTGACCGTAATTTCGTCGAGATTACCCGCCGTGCCTTCGAATTTCATTACCGTTTCTTCGGTTGGCTTTTTGGTCACTAGGCTAACGGCGCCACCGATTACGTTTTTACCAAACAAGGTACCCTGAGGTCCTCGAAGGACTTCGACTCGTTCTAGGTCAAATAGATCGAAGTCAGACCCTGCAGATCGACCTATATAAACTTCATCGATAAAGACAATAACGGACTGGTCTCCTCCTGCTCCATCTTCATTGGAGCCAATGCCGCGAATATAGAATTGCGGTTGACCAGGGTTAAAGACGCCCATGGTGAAACCAGGAGTTCTTTCGGTGATGCCCTTGATATCGACAATACCTTGGGCGTCCATTTCTTCGCCGGTAAAGGCGGTAACCGCAACGGGCACGCTTTGTAGGCTTTCAGCACGGCGTTCCGCGGTAACTATAATTTCTTCAATGGTGCCTTCAGCAGCCCACGCTGGGCTTATCATAGTTATCAAGCAAAGTGTCGTTGCTGCGATAAACAAATGTCGTAGGTTCATTAGCCGTCTCTTGCAAAGGTTTATTTAATTTTGATGCTTTTCAATGCTTATCACAATATTTTTGGCGACAAATTCCTGGTTTTATCGATTTTTCAGTTTTAAATCGCGCAAAAAGGAATAACCATAGTATTTTATGATCTAGTTGATCAAACCTTGTGCGGTGCGCACTAATTTTTAAACACGAGTAAATAAATATTGAGATAATAGTAACTAACACGAGAATTTGTGACGTGTATACTCAAGCCACTTTATTGACCTTGGAATAATCATTGAAAGTCGAGCTTGTTGCAGAATATTCCTCATCCTTACCGGTTGATGATGACCATCCTTACCGAAGTGGCGCTTGGCGGCCTAACAGAAAGGAGTTCAACGCCTACAACCTCGATGTCGAGGGCAATTTACCTTTGGATTTGTCGGGTGTTTATCTTCGTAATACGGAGAATCCCCTGCATCATGCGATCGGTCGTTATCATCCTTTTGACGGAGACGGTATGTTGCATTCTCTGTTTCTGGATAACGGTGAAGCTGAGTATCGTAATCGATTTATTCGTAGCGAGGGTTTCGAAGCCGAACTTCAGCATAACGGGCCTCTCTGGGCAGGTCTTATGGAGTCACCAAATAAGTCGTTGAGAGAGGGGTGGGGGGCGCGTACCCGGCTGAAGGATGCCAGCAGTACCGATGTGGTAGTGCATGGTGGTGTTGCTGCGTCATCTTTTTATCAGTGTGGTGATATCTACGAGCTAAATCCGCGAACGCTCGAATCTCTGGGTAAAGCATACTGGGTAAACGATGTTACACCCGGCTGGGGTGTATCAGCTCATACTAAAGTCGACGAAAGCACAGGTGAAATGCTGTTTTTCAATTACAGCAAGACGGCACCCTATATGCATTATGGCGTGGTCAACCGTGATCGTCGGCTTGTACATTACATTCCTATCGAATTACCTGGACCGCGATTGCCGCACGATATGGCTTTCACTAAGAACTATGCAATTCTTAATGATTTTCCACTTTTTTGGGATCCAGAGGCCCTTAAATCCGGTGCTCACGCGGTTCGTTTTTTCAGAGACATGCCCAGCCGTTTTGCGATCGTTCCGCGTCGAGGGTCATCGGATGAGGTTAGATGGTTTGAGGCCTCTCCGACATTTGTTCTTCATTGGATTAATGCCTACGAAGATGACGATGAAATTGTCTTGGATGGCTACTACGAATCCAATCCTTCGCCTAACATCAAGCCCGACCCTAATGACCTAAAGAGTCTTTATAAGACATTGGACGTTTCTGTTATCGGTGCTCAAGCATATCGATGGCGTTTTAACCTCGTTACCGGCGAAGTAAAGGAAGGTCCCCTGGATGACCAGGCTGCTGAATTCGGAATGATTAACCCGTCCTACGCTGGACAACCTTATCGATACACATGGTCTATGACTAATAAGCCAGGTTGGTTTCTGTTTGATGGAATGACCAGGCTGGACGTCGAAACGGGAAACAAGCAGGTATTCAGGTTTCCGAAGGGTGTCTTTGCGAGCGAATCGCCCATGGCCCCCCGAGTTAATTCTTCTGCTGAAGATGATGGCTACGTCGTGACGTTTGTTAGCGACATGAACAAGGATAGCTCGGCTGCATGGATTTTCGACGCCTCAGACATCAGCTTAGGTCCGATCGCGCAATTGTCATTGCCGGAGCGAATTAGTTCAGGAACGCATAGCTACTGGGCGGGTCGCCCCAGTTTTTCGTAGCGGTAGAAATGAGCGAATTAACCCGTCGGGAGTTTGTTCGGCAGGCTTTATTGGTCGCGGGCTTTGCTGCAGGCCCCCAAAGCACCTATGGGGCAACGGTCACGTTACCCGGGAAACCGAAGCTTCGAGTCCTTAATGATCGACCCTGGAACGCGGAGGCGCTTCCGCACCAGCTTGATCCGGAAGTCACACCGACGGAAGTTTTTTTTGTGCGTAATAATGGCATTCCACCATTAAGAGTAAACGTAAACGACTGGCGCTTGCGCATCGACGGAGAATCCGTTCAGCGTGAAATTGATTTGTCCATACGTGATCTTAAGAGGCGATATGATCAGGTGTCCCTTCAGTTATTGATTGAATGTGGTGGCAATGGCCGCGCTGAATTTAACCCTCCTGTTCCAGGTAACCAATGGACCTTGGGTGCAGTAGGTTGCCCTATGTTTCATGGTGTCCGTTTGCGGGATGTTTTGGAGGACGCAGGTGTCAAGCAGGATGCCGTATATATCGGGTTTCGTGGCGCTGATACTCATTTGAGCGGTGTTTCGGATCTCTTGCCGATCTCTCGTGGCGTGCCGATTGCAAAGGCTCTGGCTGATGACGCCATGATAGCGTGGGGCATGAATGGCAATGATCTCCACCCGATGAACGGACATCCGTTGAGGTTGGTAATCGCTGGTTGGCCGGGTTCTGTTTCCGGTAAATGGTTGACTGGTATCAGCGTGCGTAACCAGGTTCATGACGGTCCTAAGATGGGAGGCAAATCCTATCGGGTTCCTCGTCAGCCGATAGCGCCAGGTACAACTGTTGCTGATGATGATATGAAGATCATCGAAGCGATGCCTGTCAAGTCGTTAATTACGTACCCGGAGACTGGATTGAGGCATAGAAAAGAGAATGAGTTGCAGGTAAGAGGGCATGCGTGGGCAGGTGATAGGCTCGTCAAGCGGGTCCAATTGTCGATAGATTTTGGTCAGCGATGGCAGGACGTCACACTCGAGGCTCCGCGTAACAGCGGCGCTTGGCAGAGATTTTCTGGCACGGTGAACTTCGCTCAATCGGGATATCACGAAGTTTGGGCGAAAGCAATTGACGAGAAAGGCGTCGGCCAGCCGATGGTGTTACCAGGTTGGAATCCCAAGGGCTATCTAAACAATGCTTGCCACAGGATAGCCACGCATGTGGTCTAGGAGATTGTTTTATCTGCTAGCGTTTGCGTCCTTATCAACGACGGCGGATGAATTGCACCAGTCCAAGGGTATGGAGCTAATTAAAGCGCACTGTGTTGCCTGTCATTCGTTGCAATTGGTAAGCCAGCACAGGATGAATCGCAATGGGTGGCTCGAATCGATCCGTTATATGCAGAGATACCATAACCTGTGGGCCCTTGGCCCCCACGAGGAGCCGATCCTTGACTATCTCGTGAGTAATTATGGGCCAGACGCCGAGTCTCAAAGGCGACGAGCTAACCTGCCATACATTGTCCATGACTAATCCAGATTTTGTGGTAATTGGCGGTGGTATTGCCGGGATGTCGGCTGCTGCTGAGTTAGCGCTAGATGCGAATGTACTGGTTCTGGAAATGGAATCAGCGCTTGGTTTCCATTCGACTGGTCGCTCTGCGGCTTATTTTTCGCCTGCTTATGGCAATGCGGTTGTGAGGACAATTACCGCAGCCAGTGAGCCTTTTTTTTTTCATCCACCTGTAAGTTTCACGGATGTGCCTTTGATTAGGGCGCGTGATCGACTTTTCATCGCTCGCGCCGACCAGTTAGCGTCGGCTGATAAGATTCGGGCAGAGCTGACGGAATTGGAAGTTCTCGATCCAGCAGCCGTTTCAGGCAAAGTTGAGATTCTGAATAACACAGCGATTGGTTTATTTTCATCGGAAGGTGGTGACATAGATGTGAATGCGTTGTTGCAGGGTTACATCCGACTGTTCAGTCAGCGCGGAGGTCAGCTGGAAGTCAATGCTGAGGTTCGCAGTATTGAGAAGGTTGACTCGGGGTGGCGGGTTGGCACGAAATCGAGTTCTTATACATCGGCAACTTTGGTCAATGCTGCGGGAGCTTGGGCGGATCATATCGCGGACCTAGCTGGCCTTGGTGCTTTAGGTATCCAGGCAAAGCGTCGAACCGCTATTCTGGTAGATGCGCCTGCAGATATCGATGTGGGTGACTGGCCGATGGTTGTCGACGTAGATGAGCAGTTTTATTTCAAACCTGATGCTGGGCAGCTGCTAGTGTCCCCGGCTGATGAAACGCCGATGATGGCCTGCGATGTGCAGCCCGAGGAGATAGATGTTGCCGTCGCGGTTGACCGGTTTATGAATGCGACCAGCCTTAACGTCACGCGAGTCAATCACAAATGGGCCGGTCTTCGGAGCTTTGCTCCAGACAATACCTTCGTCCTTGGTTACGATCCCAGGGTCTCGGGTTTTTTCTGGTTGGCAGGTCAGGGGGGCTATGGTATTCAAAGTTCACCAGGTATGTCGCAGCTCGTTGCTCACGCGTTGTTGGATCGATCGATAGAATCTAATTTAGGTGCTCAATTGGATCGGATAGCGCCAGACCGGCTGATTGATTAATTGTAAAAGGTGTAAGGATGGAGAAAAGACAGATAGGCAAACACGGTCTCGAGGTATCGGCGCTCTGCCTCGGCACGATGACGTTCGGGTATCAGATCGATGAAAAGGTTTCTCGGGAGATACTCGACAAAGCCATGGAGCACAGGATGGTTTTCATGGATACATCAGATGCGTATCCGCTAGGTGGACCCATAGAAGTCCAAGGCGAAACTGAGTCAATTATTGGTAGATGGATGAAAGATCGAGGTAATCGCGAAGATGTGGTCTTAGCAACGAAGTGTTTCGTGCCGACAAAACGAGGCCTGAACAACAAGGGACTCTCCCGAAAGCATATAATGGAAGCTGTCGAAGCCAGTCTCAGGCGTCTGCAGACTGACTACATTGACCTCTACCAATCTCATGGCTTCGACCCCAATACGCCGATCGAAGAGACACTGCGAGCCTTCGAAGATCTCGTGATCTCCGGTAAGGTGCGTTACCTCGGGTGTTCGAATTACCCAGCGTGGCGTCTCGCAGACGCGATCCTTAAGGCGGAAAGGCTCGGTATCCCCGGCTATCAGTGTATTCAGCCCCGTTATAATCTTTTGTACCGCGATATCGAACCGGATCTTTTACCCCTGTGCATCGATCAGGGTCTTGGGGTCATAGTATACAACCCTTTAGCGGGTGGTTTTCTCTCTGGGAAGTATCAAGCCGGTCAGTCGCCTGAAGATGGGACGCGGTTTACTGTTGGTACTGCGGGTGAGATGTATCAAGCGCGTTATTGGCACGAATCCCAGTTTAGTGCTGTAGAGAAGCTAAAAGAAGTGGTGCAGTCCAAAGATCAGAACATGGTTTCGATAGCAATCGCGTGGGTATTGCGTCAGCCCGGCATTAGCTCTGCACTTATCGGAGCCACTAAGCCCAATCAGTTAGATGCAAACTTGGCCGCTCTCGATGTTGAATTTGATCAGGAACTATTAGAGGCCTGCGAGGCTGTTTGGTGGTCGTTACCTCGCCGGCCGGTTGCTCCGGGTTATCGCTAGTTGAAAATGCTTGTGTAAAATCCGAGAAGATAAAGTCAGTTATAAATAGGAGAAAACATGCCAATTACACAAGATGACGTGTCTGCTGCCTTGGCAGGCGAATCTGAAGAAGTTCCAGGCAATTATAGTGACAGAGACTCGTTGCTCTATGCTGTTGCGATTGGCATGGGCAAAGATCCTCTTGATAGTAAAGAGTTGGAGTATGTCTGTGAAACCCTAGGCAATCGCGTGGTTCCTAGCGCGGCATCCGTTTTAACAAGAGCGAGCCGGTCTGGTGCTAATCCGGTGCGTGATTTGACGAGCAAAATGAACTACGTCATGTTGCTGCATGGCGAGCAGCGATTAACTGTCCATCAGCCGTTACCCCCAGCAGCTAATACGTTGATCAGTAATAGAGTTACTGGGGTCTATGATAAAGGAGAAGGCAAAGGGGCGCTTGTGACCAGCGAAACCCTGGTGAAGCTAGACGATGGAAGCCCTCTTTATACGGTCGGTTCGACAATGTTTTATCGAGGTGACGGTGGCTTCGGTGGTAGTGCTGATGGTGCGCCGGTTCCCCATCCCATTCCCGACCGTGAGCCCGACGTTGTCTGCGAATTGTCCCAACGTGACGATCAGGCGATGGTATATGCGCTTTGTGGCGACAGGAACCCCTTGCATAGAGATCCAGGTATAGCGAAGCAAGCGGGTTTTGATATGCCGATTCTTCATGGGCTTTGTTCCTACGGTATCGCTTGTCATGCGGTTCTGAAAACAATATGTGACTATGATCAAACTAGAATGAAGAGTTTTGATGTGCGCTTCTCCGCGCCGGTCTTTCCGGGTGAAACTCACCTGGTAGAAATGTGGCAGGATGGTGATGTGGTCAGCTTCCGAACTCGGATCAAAGAGCGCGACATTATCGCGATCAACAACGGCCGATGTCAGCTTGGCTAATCGATCAGCTTGATGCCTCTTAGACGACTATCGGATATGTTGAAACTTTCTGTGGATATCAATAATGCCGGGTGTCGCGATGACAACCCACAGCGCTGCGCCCATTAGAAACCAATGGAGGGGTAAAGCCGCCGCGGCTGCGATCCAAGCGCTGGCGAAACCTATCAATCGAGGTATCATTTTCTTGGGATGTCGCCATTTCGATCCCGTGCCACGCTCCAACGGAAAGACCCTCGGCTTTATGAACCAGCCGTGGGCCAAAAGGAACATGAGAAAAACGGGCCAGGGAAAGTCCTTTGATGTCATTTCCGGATCCTCGTCCAGAATAGCATCCCCAGATGTTTCTATATGGGCTTGGATTTGTTGCCAGACATAATCTGCTGCAGGTCTGGCACCTGCACCGCTCAGATTGCTGTATCGCGGCACGCAACGCCAGCGATATAGGATCTTGCCTTCTTTACTAATAGCAACGATTGCAGGCTGGTAGTAGCCATTTGGATGTCTGGTCCAGTCTCTGTCGTTGCCGAAATGTTGCCAATTATCGTTACTGTAGACGTCCAGCCAATTTTTCTCTTTCAGTGCATGGCGAATTTCCTGATGTGGGTCACCGACGACCTTGAAGTTCAGTTCCCAATCCTGCTCCGCCTCGTCGGCCAGGTATTGAGGTTCGCTAGTGACGCCCACGACGTCTCCACCTGCGGCGCGAATCGCGTCAAGCAGCCCCGATGACTCGTAGCTTCGTAACTCGAAGCGACAAGGTGGTCACCACCGGCCGCGATAAAAGAGGAGCAGCAGGAATGCCTGGTCTCCGAGTTTTTTGTCCAGCCACGCTTTGCGCAGTCCTGGTGGAGGGTCAAGTTCTGCAGGCATTTCAAAGTCAGGCTGTTCGACCTCGAAACGGTAGTCCTCTTTACCGGTTGAGCCATTTGGAAAAAATTGTACTTTTTCTCGTTTACAGTTTTCGCCATCGCATAGGATGAGACCCAGTTCGAATGGCTCCTCCGGCAGGACCTCGAGAGCGGTCTCGTAATCAACGAGGCCGGTAACGTCGTAGTTTGTGCCGTTGCTCTCGTTAAGCCAATTCCTTGCAGCCTCGACAGGTTCCAGAAGAGTTTCGGGTATCTGTGCGTTGTTTTCCACCTGTTGTCCTGTGTCCCTTGCCATTGTTACCGGAGCTTGCCGGTCTGAGGTTTCAAACTTTTGATTTTAGCTCCTTCTTCATCGATGAGCCAGAACTCCGATGAGCCAGAACTCCGGTCTGCGGCAGGTTAGTGGGAGAGAGCGATGCGGATGAACGCTCTTCTAACCTGTCGTGGTAGCATCCGGCTTTATAAACGCATGGAGTACCCGATGATAGAAGATTACGCAGACCGGCATCACGCTTTTGAGGGTTGTTTCAACTTTCGCGATGTCGGAGGTTATGTCGGTCGAGACGGCAGACGCGTCAAGTGGGGTAAGTATTTCCGTGCGGGCCGACAGGATCGTATGACTGCCGCAGATCTTGAGCAACTGGAAACCATGAGTATCGGCACCCAGATTGACCTGCGTGGTAACGAAGAAATTGCGGATCAGGGGCGTGGGCCGTTACCTGGCCAGGGGGCGGTTTACCACAATATATCCGTTATCCCCGCCGGCGGCCGTGATCATTTGAGCCGCCTGGTGGGCGACACGGGTATATCTGGAAAGCGTTATCTCGGTTACCTGTCATTTGGTCCGGAATCCTGGCAGAGACTTTTCGATATCTTATCTGAGCCAATCGATAGCGCGGTCGTCATTCATTGCACCGCAGGCAAGGATCGCACCGGGGTTTCCACGGCATTTTTTCTATCTGTACTGGGAGTCGAACGGGAAGTAATCGAAGCAGACTATTTGCTGACCAACCGAGACGTGTCCAGGCAGGCAGAGTTTATAGAGCAAACAACCGGTTTTCCCGAGGGGATGAGCCGTGATGAAATGATGATGCATGCTGGCGTACCGGAGACCGCGATGCGGGACTTCCTCGATGGTGTCGAAGCGCAATGGGGGAGTGTTATGCAATATCTCCAGGCTGCCGGGATAACCGAAGCCCAGATGGTGGCTGTTAGAGAGCGATTTCTCGATTAACGCGGGAAGGCACTCAAGACCTCTGCTGCCAGCAGTCGCTCGTTCTCGATAACGTGATGTTGAGGGCAGGCTGAGTTAAAAATTATGGTGGTTGCCCCTGCATCAATGTATTCCTGGATTCGAGCAATGCAGTCATCCGGATTACCAGCGATGGCGTACTTGCCGACCAGTTGGCTGAAATCCTGATTATATTGTTTTGATAAACGGTCACTGGCCATCTGCAAAGCGGTATCCCGATCGGGATGCACGGAACAGAAAATGAACAGGCCCGGGTCTATCTCAGGCTTTTCTGGAGCTCGGTAACTCGAAATTTTTTTGATGCTGTCGCTCAGCATGTCGGGGGTATACATATAAGGCAGCCAGCCCGAGCCGTAATTTGCGCATCGCTTGAGTGCGGCATCACTGCGGCCAGAAATCCAGATGGGAATGTTCCCTGGCTTCGGTTCGAGCGTTAAGCCAGGAAGGGTTGTATAACGACCATTAAATTCGACATTGTCCTCTGTCCAGAGCTGCTGCATGACTTCAAGCGCTTCGTTGGTTCTCGCGCCTCTTTCATTGACGGGTACGCCGCATGCCTCAAATTCCTTGGCGAATTCTCCACCGACGCCGACTCCAAGGTTAAAACGGTTGCCAGAGATTGTCGCCAGGGTAGCGACTTGTTTTGCCAGCATTGCTGGTGGGTACAACGGCACCAGGGTAATGGTGCTGATGAGTTTGATGGAGGATGTGGCACCTGCGGCTGCCGCCAAAGCGATCAGGCCATTGTTAATCGGGCCATAAAAGAAGACGTGCTCCCCTGCGCAAATGTACGAATAGCCAAGGTCTTCTGCAATCTTCGCGTCGTCTGAGACGTTGTCGAGACGCCGCAGGCCGATACCGAATTCGATGTTGGTCATGTGGGTGTATTCTCTATATTAACGCCTAAACCCCGGGCCAATCCTTCGAGGTGGTCTCGGGTAAATCGTTTGCTGAGTCTGGTGCCGGGAACAAATTGAAAACCATGGCAGGCGCCTGGATAGACGATCAGATCAGTGGCGACGCCAGCCTGCAACAGTGATTCAGCGTATCGGATATTTTCATCCCGAAACAGATCTAAGGCAGCGGTAAACATCCAGGTGGGTGGCAGGTTGGAGAAGTCGTTGAGTCTCGCCGGGACCTGGGGTGCTATCGGCTCTGCATCACCGAGATAGCATTCCCAGCCGAACTGATTGTGTTCGCGGGTCCAGACAAACTCACCGACCAATGGATCACCTTCATGGCCGGACGATCCTGTCAGGTTATCCAGCATCGGGTAGGTCAAATGCTGATGACAGACATCATATTCCGCCCGGTCGCGAGCTATGATGCCCAAGGCTGCTGCCAGGCCGCCACCGGCGCTTTCACCACCGATGGCGATAAGCGAAGGATCAACGCCCAGGCTGGTCGAGTTCGTGCTAAACCAGGCCAGCGCGGCGTAGCAATCATCCAAAGGCCCAGGGATACTGCACTCGGGTGAAAGCCGATAGTTGACAGAGAGGACAGTGGTGTTCAGTTTTCTGGCGATATTCAGGTTTTGGATATCTGATGCCTCAGCGGATCCACCGATATATCCGCCGCCATGGATGTGCAAATACCCTGGTCGTCCTGGCCGTGCCTGATCCGGCTGGTAGAGCAGGCAGGATACATTCGGACCATTGAAGCCGGGTACCTCGATGGTGTTTCTGCTGACACCGGCTCGTTCCGTGTCGCCCATGACTATGCGTTTGGCTCTCTCGGCGCGATGGCGCGGCAGCATGTCGCGACTGAAAGTAAAGTTGTCGGGATAAAGCTCCAGGAGAGGCCGGAGTTCCGGGTCCAGCAGGTGCTCTGTGGCCATAGAATTGATTGATAATACAAAACTCTATCCTATTATGTTGTACTGGCGCCCGCCACCGGCGGTATTCGGACCACCAGATGAAAATATCGATAGTTTTTCCCAGCGTAATGTACAGAGAAGGTCCAGAGGGCGTTGCGAAGCTGATACAGGCCTTTGAAGAGATCGGCTTCGATGAGATGGATATGTTTGACCATGTCGTCATGGGCTATCCCACCGCAACGCGTCGCGCACCTTTCTACACGCCCCAGATGCCGATTATGGAAGCGATGACGGTCTTGTCGTTTGCAGCGGCGATAACCAACACGATCCGACTGGGTACCGGGGTGCTGGTCCTGCCCCAGCGCCAGGTCACGTTGGTGGCGAAGCAGGCGAGTTCGATTGACACCCTGTCGGCAGGACGCCTCCGGCTGGGGGTGGGAATTGGCTGGCAGGAATCTGAATACCAGGCACTTGGTGAAGACTTCAATACCAGAGGGCGACGTTTCGCGGAGGGTATTCAGTTAATGCGATCCTGCTGGCGGGACGAACACATTAATTTTGCGGGACGCTACTATCACCTTGACGAAATTGCCATGGAACCCAAACCCCCGCAGCGTGCCGAAATACCGATTTGGATCGGCGGTACAAAAGAACCCCAGTTAAAGCGCGTTGCCGCGCTCGGGGATGGCTGGATGGCGATGACAGCCCCGGGTGACCCGCCGCTGAAAGAAAACCTGGCGAGAATGCGGGAGCTACTTGTTGCAGAGGGGCGGGACCCGGCTACCTTTCCGATGCAGATGTCGCTATCACCTGACGCGCTCGATCGAGAGAAGCGTAAGCGCTTTTACGGAGAGCCGGGCCTGATGCTGGAGCGTACCGGCGAACTGAGGGAGTTGGGTTTCAGTCATGTTGCCATGGATTGCGTACCGATTTTTCAGAAGGGGTATCGTAGCGTTGATGCCATGATTGACTACCTGAGAGAAATCTATAGGACCCTGAAACCAGAATTGAGGGACTGAGACGATGTCTGAAAAACGCACAGGTCCTCTGTCAGACTTGACAATTATTGATTGCACGATGGCTTACGCGGGGCCTTTTGGGACTGGACTGCTTGCTGATATGGGGGCGATGGTCGTGAAAATTGAACCCCCGGATGGAGATACCTTCAGGCGATTGCCTCCCCATCCGGCAGCTTATCATGCTGTAGGCGAAGCGGTCGCCGCGGAAGGCGTGGACTATGGTGCGTCCTTTGCATCAGTCAATGGTAACAAGCGTAGCGTTTGTCTCGATCTCAAGTCCGCGGCTGATCAGGAAGTGTTCTTACAATTGTGCGAAAAGGCAGACGCGGTGGTGGAGAACATGCGTGCTGGGGTCATGGATGAACTAGGAGTTGGCTATGAGACGATCAGGACAAGAAATTCGCGTATTGTCTACGGTGCAGTCCGAGGCTATGGTGACCCCAGGACCGGCGAAAGCCCCTATGCGGAGTGGCCATGCCTCGATGTGGCGGGACAAAGCGCTGGCGGTCTGGTGGAAGCAACGGGAGACCTTTTCCCGGTAGCAATTGCCGATATCTATCCCGGGACGCTCATGGCACTGGGACTGCTGGCGGCCGTGCATAAAGCGCGGGAGACCAATGAAGGTTCCTTTTTTGATGTCGCCATGTACGACAGCATGATGACGCTGATCCGGACCAATGTTACATCCTATGGTCTCACGAATGTTGAGAGGAAACCGGGCAGCAGGACGCTTGTGCCGTTCGGCCTGTTTCCAGCCAGTGACGGCCGAATCGCTATTGCCGCGCCGGTAGAAAGGCACTGGGCGCAACTCTGTAAATCCATGGGTCGCGAGGATTTGATTGCCGATGACCGTACGCGAAGTAATCCGAGAAGGGTTAAACATGCTGACTTCACGATTGCCCAGGTCAGTGCCTGGAGTTCAAATTTAACGAAGCAGGAAATTGTTGATGAGTTGGGAGGGAAAGTCCCTGTCGGACCTGCCAATACCATGCGGGAAGTGTTTGCTGATCCGCATGTCGCGGCAAGGAGTATGCTGGCAGGATTTGCTTATCCCGGACCCGCGGATACAGAGGGTGGTGACGATCAAGTTGAAAGGGCCGGCCATGGGGTGCTGACAGCCAGTCCTATCAGGTTTCAGGGCGATTCAACAGGCGTTTACCAGCGACCACCTAAACACGGCGAGCACACGGACGAGGTGCTCGCCGAGTTTGGCATCAAACGCCCCTAGGACAGCTCGAGGGGTAAGGATCGAAGTTTTTGCTCGGTAGCAGCAAAGATGGCGTTACAACAGCTAGTTGGAAATGTGCATCATAAGCAGCCCGGCGGGATTGGCAATCTGTCTTGCTTTGGCTAATTTGTTGATCTGATCCATTGAATTGCCTGATTCATTCAAGTAGCTTGCGACAGGCTAAGAATTTCAGATCAGGTCGTCATGCAAACAGAATTTACGGAAGATCAGGAGCAATTTCGTGAAGTGGTTGCGCGCTTTATGCAGGCAAAATCACCTTCCCACGAAGTGCGTCGGCTCATGGCCACAGAGGGCGGCTACGACAGCAAGGTCTGGCAACAGATGAGTGGTGAAATCGGACTTACTGGTGTTCACTTCCCGGAGGAATTCGGTGGCTTCGGTTATGGTCCCGTGGAACTGGGCATAGTATCGGAAGAGATGGGGCGCTTTTTGTATTGTGGTCCTTTTTTTGCATCGTCGGTGATGGCTGGATATGCCTTGCTGTTAGCAGGCTCGGATTCGGTGAAGCAGTCATTGCTGACGGAGGTGGTCTCTGGCAGGGTTATCACTACCCTGGTTCTAGATGATCTGAATTCGCCGACGTTAGTCGGTCAACGCTTGAGAGCAAAAGCATCTATTTTGTCAGGACAGGCACCGTTAGTGCTTGATGCTCACAATGCCGAACAACTGTTAGTTATAGGGGCTGAACCAGAAGGGTTCTTTGGCCTCTATCAGGTACCATCTTCGACAGCAGGCGTTGCTATAGAGCCCATTGAAGCGATGGACCCAACCAGGAAGCTGGCGAGCGTAATATTTGATCAAGTGCCGGCGACAAGGGTCGGTGAACTGGACATGGTGCTGCTACAGCGGCTTTGGGATTACATCTGCATGGCTCTTGCTCACGAGATGATAGGCGGTGCTCAGCAGTTGTTTGAAAGCACGATTGAATACACGAAGTTGCGCTACCAGTTCGGACGACCAATTGGATCATTCCAGGGGCTGAAGCATCGTTGTGCGGACTTGCTGATGGAACTGGAGATTGCCAAAGCAGCGACTCACCATGCCGGGTTCTGCCTGGCAGCTAATGCAGATGATACTGAGGTTGAACCCTACGCAGCCAGTATGGCTAAAGCACTGGCCGGAGATGTCTATCTGAAAGCCGCAAAAGAGGCGATCCAGATGCGTGGTGGTATTGGTTTCACCTGGGAGGAAGACACCCATCTATGGTTCAAGCGTGCCAAGAGTTCTGAGGTGTTTATGGGTACACCGGCGATCCATCGAGAGAGGATGATGACGGCGCTCGAAGAGGAGGGTGGGGCATGAGTGATCTGAAGCTGGTCGAGATAGAGCAAGCTGTGCATGCCTGGGTCGATGAACACTGGGATCCGGAGCTTTCTCTTATCGAATGGCGAAATATTTTAGTTGATGGTGGTTGGGCAATGCCGCATTGGCCGGTTGATTATTATGGTCGTGGATTCACACAAGAAGAAAGCGCTGTCGTGTTCGGGGTATTTAATCATCGGGGTGTTGTTCCCGTAGCGCAAACCGGCCCACGCCGCTTGGCGGCTGAGACGATTCTGGCGATGGGAGACGGCCTCCAGAAGCGCCGATTCCTGCGGCCTATACTCACAGGTGAAGAATCCTGGTGTCAGTTATTCAGTGAACCCGGCAGCGGTTCCGATCTTGCCGGCCTGTCAACGCGGGCTGAGTTTATTGATGGTCGTTGGATTATCAACGGACAGAAAGTATGGAACACCAGTGCTCATCATGCGGACTGGGGGATTCTCGTTGCGCGGAGCAATTGGGATGTACCCAAGCACCAGGGCATCAGTTTCTTCCTGATTGACATGCGGCAGCCAGGCGTCGAGGTGCGGCAGCTCAAACAGATGAATGGCCATGCATCGTTCAACGAAGTCTTTATGACAGATGCAGTCGTAGACGGGGATCATCTGGTGGGCGCAGAAGGTGATGGATGGGCGGTGGCTAAAACTACACTGTCTTATGAGCGTCGTCTGGGTGGTGTCGGACGTGCCTTCGGTGGTAGCAAAGTAGAGCTGGAAGGTCGAGTTCACGAGGAGTATGAGCGTGAAGTGGCTATTGCCAATGAGCCCTACACCTGGTACCCGCAGAGACAGGGCCGTGTTGATCTGATCTTGCCTAGGGCCAAAGCAACGGGAGCCATAAAAGATCCCGTCGTTCGTCAAGAAATCGCTCGCCTGATTTCGATGCAGCAAGGCGCTACCCTGGCTGCCAGGGTAGCGGAAGCGAAACGTAAATCAGGCAGCAATGAGTTGGTTCCAGCGGGTTCGATTGGCAAACTTGCTGCGAGTGTAATCGCACGACAGGCAAGTCATGTTCATACATTGATATCTGGAGCTGACGCTATGCGAAGCGGTGCTGATTCTGCTGAAGCGGGTATGGTGGCCGAAGTACTGGTCTCAGTGCCGGCTATATCCATTGCGGGTGGTACCGACGAAATACAGCGCAATATTGTTTCGGAGCGAGTGCTGGATATGCCCAAAGAAATTCGTTCTGATACAGGCCCTTTCCGTGACATAAAGAGAAATGCTTAATGCGCCTGGGAGCCCTGCTTGTGCCGGATGACGGTGCTGATCCGGGTTCCATAGCTGATCAGGCTATCGAGATAGAGGCTGCAGGCTATGAAGGCATTGGGTCGGCCCAGGCGATGAGCCGAGGCTTTATGCTATTTACTCCCAACTTAGTGGCCCTCTCGCTTAGGTTGCTTTATTGGTTAGATCTTGATCAATATACTTATTGTTCGCCCCATAGAATATTAAGAAAAATAACGTAGGGTAGTATGAAAATCCATCCAGATATGTTTCTCGCACCTTATATTGTGTTGGACTTCACTGATGAGCGTGGTGAAATTGGTCCAATGCTCATGGGGGATTTGGGGGCAGATGTCATCAAAGTGGAATCGCCGGAAGGCAGTCCTTCTCGTCAGGTAGCACCTTTTGCCGATGAAGCCGTGCCCGAAGACATGCGAAGCCTAAGCTTCCAGGCATTTAACAGAAATAAACGATCTATCGTCCTTGACCCAAAGTCGGGCTCAGATAGAGAGACCCTGACCTCACTTATAATTAGGTCTCATTTTATCTTCGAGCCTGCACCTGACGGGATCCTCTCAACATTTGGTTTGGACTACACGACGGTAGTGGAGCTGAATCCCCAAATTGTTTTCGTGCAGATTTCGGCTTTTGGGGTAGACGGACCACACTCGGATTTCGCCTATAGTGACCTGGTAATCGCGTCGATGGGTGGTCCGGTTGCTCTGCAGGGTGTAATCGGTCGTGCCCCTGTAAGAGTGTCTGTGCCACAGGTTTGGCGTCACGCTGGGGTCGAAGCAGCCTCAGGTGCAATGGCGGCACATCATCGGCGGCTAAAAACTGGTTTACCGCAGTACGTTGATCTTTCTGCGCAGAATGCTATGACATGGACGATGTTGAACGCCATGAGTGCTTTCGCTATTCAAGGAGCAGATTTTCAACGTTGTGGTTTGAGCTACCCGTTAGCAGACTTTGATCTTGTTTATCCTTGCGCCGATGGTTGGTTGATTGCCTTGCCGAGTTCTGCGGTCCTGACAGGCTGTTTGCCGGAAATGATCGAAGAGGGTATTGCGGATTCGAAGTGGCATGATATGGATTGGTTAGCCTATGACGAAACCATGCGTGACCTCGATGCTCATCACACCACGATCCTTGATGGCGTTAAATTGTTGCACGCTTTTTTTGCGACGCGGACGAAGATTGAGCTTTATGAGTTTGGCTTATCTCGAGGTATTTCTCTTGCACCTGCGAATACTTTAGATGAGCTCCTTGCTCTTGATCATATGCGGAGCCGTGGATACTGGTACGAAAGAGAGTTGTCAGGGCAAAAGGTTAATTCTCCAGGGCTCTGGGCCAAGCCTTCCCTCGATAGTTTAGCGATACGAAGACCGCCTCCGCGCTTGGGTGAACATACCGTAGAAATAAGAAAGGAGTTTAGAGAAGTTTTTTATCAGCCAGTGACTTCAGATTCCGGAGACAAATTGCCATTTGCAGGAATTACTGTCGTTGATTTCTCCTGGGTCGGTGTCGGGCCTATTTCAACCAAGTACCTGGCAGATCATGGTGCTGAGGTTGTCAGAATCGAATCTGTAATGCGACCGGATGTCTTGCGAGGTGGTGCTCCTTTCAAAGATATGGAGCCAGGTATAGATCGTTCCCAGTTCTATGGTGATTTCAATACCTCGAAGTACAGTATTGCTTTGGATATGAAAAACCCTGAAGCAATAGCAATAGCCCGTCGATTAATTGAGAAAGCCGATATTGTTGTTGAGAGTTTTGCCCCCGGAGCTATTGAGCGGATGGGTTTAGGATATGAGGACATCAGAGTAATTAATCCGCAAGTGATTATGGTCAGTACTTGTTTGATGGGCCAGACAGGACCTGCATCTCAGCTTGCAGGTTATGGTTATCATGCTGGTGCAATAGCTGGCTTTTATGAGGTTACCGGCTGGCAGGATGTTGGTCCCAGTGGACCCTGGGTTGCGTACACAGATACTATAGCGCCGCGCTTCATTTCTACTCTGCTTGCTTCAGCCATCGATCACCGCCGTCGGACAGGGGACGGCTGTTATCTTGATGTGGCTCAGATTGAAACTGCATTGCATTTTCTGGGACCTGAACTGATGGACCTTCAGCTTAATGGTGTTTCGGCGACCAGAGATGGTAATCGTTCGAGGTTTTTCGCGCCACAAGGGGCTTATCTATGCGACGAGGAGGATCGATGGTGTGCGATTGCTATCGATACAGAGATGCAATGGGCGAGCCTTTGTGCGGAGATGGGTAAGCCGGAATTGGAAGACCGCTTTAGTAGCCATGAGGCTCGTCTCGCCTCTCATAATGAAATCGATGAGATAATCTCTGCGTGGACAAATCAGCACAATGCCTATGATTTGATGGCACGTTTGCAGGCGAAAGGTATTCCTTCGGGCGTCGTACAGCAAAGCAGCGATTTACTTAAGGATCCGCAAAATATGCATCGTCATTTTTATCGCTATATGGAACATCCGGTCATGGGTAATATCCCGTATACCGGGCATCAATACAAAATCTCTAACTATGACAACGGGCCCCGAAGCCCAGCTCCTATGCTTGGCGAGCACAGTTTTGAAGTGTTGAGTCGGATGTTGGAATTTTCAGATGAAGAGATCGCTGCCGCTTATGCTAGCGGCGCGATCAACTAATATTAACTCTGTGATGACTGTAGTTCCTGCTTTGAGCAGGAGTTATGCTGCCTAGATAGGAGTCATCATCCTGCTTCTGTCATCTCACGTGCAACTGGCATAATTTGTTCAGCGAATTTTCTGAGGTTGTCTAATCCCTCGGGTCCCGCAAAGAAGAAAGCTGGAACCATGATGCGATCAACGCCAATAGACGCCATCTGCTCTACCCCGTTGGCAGGGTCCATCATTTGTGCTCCGAAAATTGCGCTTATTTCTATTGTCTTTGGGTCGCGATCATTGGCTTCGGCAGTTAGTTCCAAACGTCTCAGTAGTTTACCCAAGGCTTCGGCGTCTCCTTCGCCCGGAAAGTAACCGTCGGCGATCTTGACTGCGCGCCGGAGAGCAGCCTCTGAGTCTCCACCCACAATAATTGGAATATCGCCGTTGATCGGCCTGGGGCTGCAAGTCGCTGGATCGAAATCAACAAAATTTCCATGGAACTCGGCATGTGGACCAGACCAGAGTGCACGCATGGCCGCAATATATTCGTCGTTCCTAGCCCCTCGACGCTCCCAAGGAATGCCCAGAGCTTCAAATTCTTCCTGCAGCCAACCGACGCCCAGGCCAAGTTCTACACGGCCACCCGACAGTCGGTCCAGAGTCGCTAGTTCTTTAGCAAGAACTAGCGGGTTTCGCTGCGGCACAATTAGGATGCAGGTTCCAAGGCGCAAAGTAGGGGCTGCGGCGGCTATGTAGGCGAGCCAGATTAGTGGGTCGGGAATTGGTGTATCAGGTTCAGCGGGTATCTTGCCATCCTCGGTGTAAGGATACTTTGATAGGATTGTGTCAGGCAGAATGACATGTTCTCCTCCCCAGACTGATTCGAATCCACATTCTTCTGCGACCCTGCAGAGTTCGATGGCGTCATTTCCTTCAACAGCAATGCTGCTACCAAATGCCAAACCTACTTTCATTTTAGTGTTCCTTTTAGAAAGCAGTCATCATACCGAAGTAACCGTACCGGTCGCGAGGTTAAATTGTATCGGCAGGCGTAACAAAATATTTACCGAAGTCTCTCAAGGATTAGTACTGGTAGACATAGTACGATAGAGCTTTATCTTTATTTGGGTATCTGGAGATAGCTACCCTTCTGATTGGAAAGAACAGGTAAAACGATGAAGTTGAAACAGAGATTGGGTTTGCTGGTGGGTCAAAGTTATGTGCATCTCATGTCTGGGTATGAACAGCTTCGTTATGGAGTATCTTTAAACCCCTTATCACCCGCTGTATTTAAAGACCCTTATCGGTTTCATTCAAATCTGCGAGCTAATGCGCCGGTCCATTATTCCCAGACTTGGCGTGCCTGGTGGGTTACTGAATTTGATCTAGTTCAGGAAATACTCCGCAGTAAAAGCTTCGGCGCAAGCGTCTTGCCATTTCCTGAACGGGTTGCAGAGCTGACGCGAACCATGAGCGAAGAACGGCTGGAGCGATTTCGAAATCCGAGCATGCTGGACTTGGATCCTCCTGATCACACCAGAGTTCGTCGACTGGCGCAGCAGGGATTTGTCCACAAGTTCATACAGTCGCTAGAGCCGCGTATTAGGAAACTGGTTGATGATAATCTGGATGGTTGTGGTAATGAGGCAGAGATCGATTTTGTCGCAGCGCTCGCAAAACCCCTGCCGGCAATTGTGATCGCGGAAATGCTTGGTTTACCTCGGTCTGATCATGCACAGTTCATGAATTGGGCAGAAGAGTTGATGCTGGGGGTTTCTACGATAGATCCTGAGTTGATAGAGAGATCGGTCAAAGCTAATTCAGCGTTGTATGACTACTTTCGAATAGTTGCCCAGAGCAAAAAAAAAGAGCCCGGTAATGACCTCATGTCTCGATTAATTGCAGCGGAAGAGGAAGGTGATCGATTAAATGGTCCCGAGTTGTATAACACTTGCGTACTCCTTCTTCTGGCTGGTCATGAGACGACTACTCGGCTAATCGGTAATGGTTTATATCTGCTCTTGCAGTATCCTGAGCAACAAGCTTGGTTGAGGCAGAATATTGCAAAGATTCCGAATGCGATCGAAGAAATGTTACGTTTTGAACCACCGGTCCAAGCTACCCGGCGCTTTGTGCTCGAAGACATGGAATTCCATGGGCATCGATTTAAACGCGGCCAACTAGTGTTCGTGTCGATCGCGGGCGCAAATCGTGACCCTAGCGTGAATCAAAAGCCTGACGAGTTTAATGTGATGCGTCAGGCTGCTAAACAGGTAGCCTTTGGGTATGGTATTCACCTTTGTATCGGTGCATCGTTGGCGCGACTGGAGGCCAAGGTCGCATTTGAGGAAATTTTCAAGCGTTACGATTCTATGTCGTTGGTTAATACGAACCCGCGATGGGGTTCGAGTACTTTTTTTCGAGGCCATGAAGAACTATTGGTAAAAGTATCGACCGCAGGAGCAAGTAAATGACGTCAAACCAGTCACTGGTCGTGGATATGGACTCACATGTGATGGAGCCTCCAGACCTTTGGGTTAATTACCTGGAACCAAAATACCGGGATCGAGCTATCCGTATAGATCGTGACAAGGATGGTGAAGAAGTCTTATTGGTGGATAATGAGGTGCTTCTTAAAGGCCGACTCGCGGCTTTGGGCGGAGCGGAGCACGATGCCGTTAGTACCTTTACCGATACGAACCTTACATACATGGATGGTTGTCCTAAAGCTTCTTATGACACGGATGCCCGCGTCAGATTGTTAGATGAATGGGGTGTGGATAAAGGTTTGGTCTTCCCGACTATCGGCATTCTTTGGGATAAAGAGGACGACGCGGAACTGGCAATGGCTTATGCGCGGGCCTATAACAACTGGCAGTGGGATTTTGCCCGCCCGGCATTGGATCGCATTCTGCCAGTTGCGCATGTACCACTTTATGATGTGAATCTGGCGTACAAAGAACTCAAGCGATGTTTAGATTTAGGGTTCAAAGGGATGTTCATGGCGCCGGAACCAGTTGGCGGCAAACGCCCCTCTCACCCGGATTTTGATCCTATCTGGAAACTTATGACGGAGGCTAATCTCCCAGTCTGCATACACCTTATTGTTCGATTCAACCGCGTTGTTAATCTATCGAACACGCAGTGGTGGGATATCACTAAAGAGAGCCCTGATACAGTCTTTTCTTTTGGCTTGGGGGGGACAATGCAATTGATCCCTGCAGTCGCTGCGTTAGTATGCGATGGTTTGTTCGAGAGACATCCGAAATTGAAAGTGGCCATCGTTGAATCTGGCGCCGGTTATGTCAGGTACCTGATGGATCGGTTGGACGAGAAATATGAGCGCTTCAAAAAAACCAGCTGTTTATCGCGCCCGCCCAGTGAATACATCCGTGAAAACTTTTGGTTTGTTATGGACCCCAGCGAGGCGAGTATCGACGCGCAATGTGACTTGGTTGGAGAGGATAAGTTTCTTTGGGGCTCGGATTACCCTCATGTTGATTCGCATATGACTGCCATGAAGGAAGTGAATGAGGCACTTGCTCCCATGTCGCCAGATCGGCGAAAACTTGTGATGGGTGAAAATGCTCGTGCTCTTTTCCAACTTTAGTGCAGGAATGTTGGATTAGCTGTCCTGTTGGTGTTTTTATATGCTGTCTTTTAGTTTCGGTCTGTCGTGCCGAAAAATCGCACTTCAATGCTCACTCTGGGCCTGCCATTTTCGCTGCCGGGGATAGAGACCGCAGTGTGTAAAGTCGGTTTAAACAAATGTCCGTCCTTAGGATGAGAGTCATAGGTCGTAAAGACCAATGCCTCAGAATTGGTCATCTGCGAGTAGTAATACCACTGCTGTTGAGGATTGGGCAGGCAATAGTGTGCATTGAACGGTTCAGGTGCATTGACATTCAATGAATAAACCAGATCGTCTGGGTCGATAGAAGTTCGGTCGCAAACCGCTAGCGGATATCGCTCCAGAGGAGCGTCGGTAACTGAGCGCCAGATATTAATCCCTATCACCCGTTTCTCGGTTGCCATGCCCATAATTTCTGGAAACGACTGTTCGATGGTCTTTTTGTCCTCAGACAGAGTATCGGCGTAATCGTTGTGCACGAATTCAGCACACGGTCCATATTGGATGCCCTCATTCCAGTAATGCTCTTTAATATTTTCGCTTCTGAAAGTGTGGCTATTTATCGGTTCAAAGTTGAACTTCGGCATTAGCCTATGAGCTAGACGTTGAGCCTCTTCGTAATAGATGTTGGAAACTTCGTTGGTGTTTGTCCAGTCAACGACTTTAGAAGGAGCATCGACCAGCAGAAACCCTCGACCATTTAGTAAGATTTCGTGTGACGAGTCAGATATGGCTTTATCGAAAAGAGGGCGAGCATCAGTAATAGCTGTACTGATGCCCATCTGGGGCGCTGCGCCGTCGGTGGTGCCAGCGTAATTGAGAGAGCCCGTAAAATTCATATATCCTCTCGTCTTTTGTTTGAACATCTTGTCGACGAACATTTACCAGTGTAATGAGCTAGAGTAACTGTTGTAGTTGGCAGAATATAGAGTTTGGAAAGAACATGACCAATGATCAATCACCAGTAACTGCTTTGGTTGAGTTCGAAGTTGATACATCGAGCGTCAGCGTAGCGGAATGGTTGTCTGTCTGGCAGACGCGAAGCGAAGACGCCTTGCAGGGTGAGCCGGAAACAAAAGCTTACGCAGCTGCTCTGTCCCGGGAATCACCTAACCAGGTTCTGATCTTTGAGCGTTACAGCAATGGTCAGGAAAGTATCGATGCGCATATCAATCGAGACGCGCATAAGACCTTGAACGAAGTCATGGACGGGCGTCAAATGACACGTCGGAGAGTCATGAGTAATCTATTCAGCGACATTGATAATTATGGTTGGTGGGATAGAGGTGATGCCGGTCCTATGCAAGACAAGGATGTGATTATTAGTATCTTGGGCACACGTTTTCCCGATAGTGCATCTCGGGAGCGCTATATTGAAGTGACGCAGCAGCATGCAAATTACTGTCGAACGTCAGAACCCGATACCTTGATTTACAATGGTTGTATTGCGCAGCGTGATGCGGATCGTGGACCTGATATAAGGGTTGGTGACCTGATTTTTGTTGCTGCTTTTCGAAATGAAGCTGCGATGCTTAAGCACCGAGACGATCCGCGCCATATAGAACTTCAGCCTGTTCTAGAGGATATTAATCGAGACAGACGGTTTGCTCTAAGCTACTTAACTACAGGACAAGGGTTTCTCTGGAAATAGCCTTATGGAATTTTTTTACGGAGTGAATCTGCGCTTAGCTAGAGGGTCGTTCTAACCGCTGGAATTGAGGATAGATTGAGTTAAATCCAAAGTGATAAGCGAAAAGAATAGTAAAGTGAGAACAGGAGAACGATTGGTGCAATTCGGCGCGGAAGTATTTGAGGCACGTGTCCAATGCCCGTATTGCGGTGTAATCCTGAACATTCTCGTGGATACATCGGATTCTGGTGAAGAATATATCGAAGATTGTCAGGTATGTTGTTGTCCGATCATTATGACCATTGCCAGTGATGGCCATACGGTAGATGTACGCACTGAAAATGAGTGAAGTTTTTCTAAAAAAATTTACTGGGGAATTTATTTTCTGCGATCGTGACAGGCGATTTACCTCCTATTGGGCAAACTATTCAATTTAAGTAAATTGTTCTAGGGATTTGCTCTTTGATTTCTTTTTTCAATCAGGTTTGACTTTCATGTCTCGCGGTGGGTAGAAAGCGTCCCGCCTCGTTGTCAGCTGGACCCAGGACTCGACATCAGGCCAAGGTGAAAAGTCAAACTTGATGGCTCGTCCATACTGACCAACGACTGATGCCATCATCACATCAGCGACGGTAAATCTTCCCCGATTCTCTCCAATCAGGTAGTCGCGATTTATAAGTTCCGAATTCAGAGCGCTGAGCAACGGCTCGAGATTAGCTGTATATCGGGCACGACCTTCATCTCCTCCTTGTCTGAAGACCATTGGTAGAAAGTTTGGTTCGAAGTTAGAAATTGAGCTCAGACCGTACATGTTAATCCGAGCAGTTTCGGCTGGCGTTTGCCCCGAAAGAGGGCCACCAAGTAATGCGGCAATATATTGGCAAATTGCCTGAGATTCGTAGAGTACGACCTCACCATGTGTCATCACAGGGATAAGTCGATAAGGGTTCAACGCAAGAAATTCTGCGGAATCCCTAACCTCGTTGTAACCGGTAACGGGCCCACCCGTATCGACCTCTATGAAGTCCTTGCCTTTTTCAAGACCATATTCGCGGAGTAACCAATAAGGTCTTGATGCACGACTAGCCTGATGTCCATAAATCGTAACTTTCTCTGACACGATAAGCTCCTCTAATTTATAAAATCTAGCACTGCTTTGTTAAATTCATCGGCGGCCTCAATATTAACTGCGTGGCCGGCAAGCAGGTCGGCAACCCTGATAGCAGGGAATTCCTCTTTTATTTTGGCAGCGGCTGGCTGAAAGCTTTTTTCATAGATTCCATTAGTTAACATCATGGGCACTGTTACGTTGTCGATAATATCCATGACGTTGAGTTTTCTTGCGATCAGGCCGCCACGATCAATCGCTTCCGACGATATGTTGTCGGCCATTTCGACCAGTCGAGTTTTGATGCCTTCCGGCAGCCTCTTGGCGTGTATGGGGTGTATCGGCAGGTGACGGTTACTAGTTTGCTTCATGATTTGAGTTGATCCTTCCTGAGGTGAGTTTCGCTGATGTGTTGAGAGATCGCTGAACGCCGACCTGGAATTTGTCACTACGATTCGGTGCGTTCTTTCCGGGTGATTAATGCTATACCTGACAACCAGACCAGCAGCATATGATTGTCCGACGACGCTCCATTGGTTGATACCGAGTTCAAGGCGAATTTGCTCCAATTCGTGATCATACCGTTCGATTGTGAAATCGGCTGCCTCAGGGGTGGGTGACTCGCCATGTCCCCACAGTTCCACCAATACGAGTTTATGGTCTCTGCCAAGAGCTTCGATATTTGGCATCCATTGGGCGTTTGATGACAGAAAGCCGTGAATCAACAAAATAGTTGATCCTTCGGTGTTACCAGTTAGATCGTAGTTAAGACGCACGATTTGTCGTTTATATTGAAAACTTAATTCCCGTTTGTTCCTGCGAAACCTGCCAGAGCCTGGCAGCATCTATTTCATCCTTGGAAGCAGGCACTGTATCAACTTTTGTAGCCGAATGTCTCAGCTCTCCCAACTGTGTTGGTCCGAAATAATCACCACCTACCACAGCCTTTGATGTGGCTGCCATTAGCGTTGGTAAAGCCCCTTCGGCGGAAGAGTTTAGGAAAAGCCTTAGAGGTAGGAGTGCAATCGTGGCGAAAGTTGGAATGTTTCGCCCTAACTCGGTGGCTGAACCTCCCGGGTGACAGGCGACAGCGATAGCGCCCGATTCTGCTTGTTTGAGTCGACGCTGTAATTCATAGGTAAACAGGATGTTAGCGAATTTGCTCATGGCGTAACGTGCCATTCTATTGTAGGAGTTTTCGGCATGTAGGTCGTCATAGTCTATATGACCATTTCGATGCGCGAGACTAGAGACGTTGACGACCCTAGCATTAGGGTTTTGCTTAATTTTATTGATCAATAAACCGGTCAGTGCAAAGTGGCCCAGATGATTAACGCCAAACTGCAGTTCAAAACCGTCTTCAGTCATCGTCCGTGGTGGAACCATTACGCCGGCATTATTAATTAGGCCATCAATGCGATCTTCTTGGTTGGCTCTTTCCGCCGCGCGACTGACTGATGCGAGGCTGCTCAAGTCTAGAGGCAGCCATATTATGTCAGCGTTTGGTGTTTCAGTACTAATACGGTTAATCGCCTCTGTGGCTTTTCGTTCAGAGCGGCACCCTAGCAATACACGAGCACCTCTCGCCGACAAGATCCTCGCTGTATCGAAACCGATACCCGTATTGGCGCCCGTAACGATAAATGTATTGCCAGTTTGATCAGGAACGTCGGCGGCTCTGTAACTGCGCATGTCTCTCTCCATCATTAGGCAGTCAAGTGTCTCATTGTTATGATGCATCAATCTACAGCCTGGGAGAGGAAATGGCCTACGATATCGTTATCAAGAACGGCATGGTGATAGATGGCTCTGGTGGCGCCCGTTACAGAGGTGATCTGGCGATTCAGGACGGGATCATTGCTGCTATGGGTCGTATCAATGAAAGGGCTCGGCGAACCATAGATGCTGAAGGGCATGTGGTGACACCTGGATTTGTTGACGGTCACACTCACATGGATGCGCAGTTGTTTTGGGATCCGCTTGGTTCTTGTTCTAGCTATCACGGAGTGACAACCGCTGTCATGGGTAACTGCGGTTTTACTTTGGCTCCCTGCAAGCAGGAGCAGGCTGACCTGGTTTTCCGCAGTCTGGAGCGAGCCGAAGATATATCACGCGATGCGATGCTGACTGGCATTGAATGGCGCTGGGAAACCTTTCCCGAGTTTCTTGATGCTGTTGATCAACAAGCGAAAGGTATTAATTATGCGGGTTACATCGGCCACTCTGCCCTGCGTACCTATGTAATGGGAGAAAGAGCTTTTACGGACGAAGCAACGGAAGATGAAGTCCGTAAAATGCAAACAATCGTTAAGGAAGCAGTGGATGCAGGCGCGATTGGTTTCTCGACGTCAAGGACGCCCAATCATATAACAGCAGACGATAAACCTGTTGCTAGCAGGCTAGCGAACTGGGAAGAGGTTCGGGCGATCGTTAACGCGGTGGGTGAGACAGGCAAGGGCATTTTCGAAATTGCGGGGGAGTCGCCGGGCAGGAATCCAGAAAGAATAAGAGACTATCACGAGCGATTGCGAGACCTCGCTGTCGAGTCGGGTGTGACTCAGACCTGGGGAATGTTTTCGATCAAAGTCGCGCCTGATTTATGGAGACCTTACTTCGATTTGTTAAATGAAACAGCCGAGGCAGGCGGTCGAATGTTTGCACAGGTGCATAGTCGTGCTTTGAATAATATTTTTTCTTTCGAAAGCTCGACCCCATTTGATAATTGGGAAACCTGGTCAAGTTTTCGCCAGTTAAAACTATCAGAACAATGTGCTCGTCTTCGTACCGATAATCACCTGCGGGCTAAACTGGTTGAGGTGGCGAGTGGTGAATATAGTGGACCTCGGATTGTCGGCGCTGAGCTGCGGCCACCAGATTGGGATTATGTGTTTGCGATGGATGATATGGTCTATGACAAGCCATCCTTAGCCGAGATGGCTCGTCAAAAAAATGTGAAACCGGTTGAATTGATGATCGACCTTGCTTTAGATAAGGACCTTAAATTCTTTTTTAGAACGCCTATAGCCAATGAAGACCAGGAACATGTTTTAGAGATGATCAAGCATCCGAGATCAGTTGTCACTTTTTCGGATTCAGGTGCGCACGTCTCGCAAATCATGGATTCTTCCTTGCAGACGCATTTGCTCAGCTATTGGGTTAGGGAAAAGGAAGCGCTGACTCTAGAGGGGGCTATACGCCAGATTACGTACAATACCGCCACGGTATGGGGCTTACATGATCGGGGTCTGTTAAGGGAAGGGATGAAGGCTGATGTTGTTGTTCTTAATCCGGACACAGTTGGGCCCGCGATGCCTGAACTAGTTCATGATCTACCCTCCGGTGCTCGTCGCTTGAAGCAGACAGCCGAAGGCATACTCCATACTATCGTAAACGGTGAGGTTCTTTTGACGAACAATGTTCATAGTGGCGCGACGCCCGGTTTGTTGCTAAGAGGCTAATCAACGATGACTGTTTTAGAAGCCTCCAATGGCACCAAGATGATGTTCCTCATTAGGCGAAAAACAAATACATCTCGTGAGGAACTCTTGGTCCACTGGTTTAAGAATCACATGCCTGACGTCATAGATATGCAGTCTCAACTGCGAGAGAAAGACCGGCCTCATGCCTGGCGCTATATAGCCACGTTGTTTGACTCAGATCCTGATGGGCATCACCCCTGGGACGGTGTCGCACAACTCTGGTACGACGAACCGTGGCCCCCGCTGACTGAAGCGATAGGCATTGAACCAGCCGATACCTTTCAGGAAAAAGCGGAGCCTTACATGTCCTGGGCGACAACTGAGTACGTTTATCTGGACGGTGAATTGCCTGTTGTTCCTCTGACGCTGAATGATGCCTTCCCCACTACCCGTTCAGGTTTCCACAAGACGACCTTGCTTGCGGCTCTTCGAGACCAGCGTGATCGAGAGACATTTATCGATTATTGGTTGAATGACCATGCGCCGCGGGCAACGCAGCGTCAGCAAGAAGCAGGGGCGTTGCGTTACGTGGTCAGTATTAGCCAAGAGCCAGACGAGCCCTTTGTGGGTATGGCAGAGATTTACTTTGACGGCGCGGAGTCTGCTCACCGTTACTTCTCTGCTCGTGAGCGGGACCGCCTGGAGGATTGGATGGATCCAGATAGCACTCTTGTTTTGACATCACAGACTGAGATGATCGGTATTCCCTAAATAGGTTTAAATCTTAAGGAGGTCTAGTGGCCGCGACCATTAATTCAGAAGGTCAACTCGCCGGTCAGGTAGCTGTTATTACTGGAGCTAGCCGGGGTATAGGGGCGGCGATAGCATACCGTTATGCGCAGGAAGGAGCGCGGGTTGTTGTATCTGCGAGAACTCTGTACGACGGGGATCATGTCTTGGAAGGAGGTATCAATAATGTTGCCTCAATTATCAAGGAGGCAGGGGGCAGTGCACTGGCTGTGCAAGCCGACCTTAATCTCGAAGGTCATCGGATCAATCTGATAGAAACTGCCCGCAGTGCCTTTGGCGAAGTTGATATTCTCGTCAACAATGGTGCAGTAACTTACTACGCACCTTTGCACGAATTCACTGAGAAACGTTATCGTCTGATGATGGATGTGCAGGTTTACGCGGCGTTTCATCTCTGCCAGATGGTTTTGCCATCTATGATAGAGCGGCGCAGCGGACGCATCGTTAATGTCTCTTCACATGCAGCTATTCATCCGTTAAAAGATGCTGGAGGTAGAGGTGGATCAGTCTACGGAATGTGCAAAGCAGCCCTAGAACGCATGACGACAGGGCTTGCGGCTGAGGTTTATCAAGACAATATAGGCGTAAATGTTATTTCACCAGGCTTGGTAGCAACGCCTGGAGCGGTCTATCACAATCTCATTACGGCTGAGTCAGAGAGTCGTGTGACGCCGGTGGAAGATATGGCAGAAGCTTGCCTGCATCTGGTGACAGGTCTGGCCCGAGAGAACACAGGCGCAATTACTTATGCTGCCGACATCATGGCTAAATTCGAGCTCGAAGCCGCAGAACTATTGGCTAACTGATTATTCAGTACCCATCTGAATACCGATTTTGCATGCGAGGATATCAGCCGTTAGGTTGGCATTCACATACCTTAAAAGTGCCATAAGGAGAGAAAATGGCTGTAAATGTAATGAAAGACTCCATCGACATAGGACTGGTGACAGGTAATATCGAAGCGATGACTACCTTTTATCGAAATACACTGGGTTTGCCTCAAGAGGCAATTCTCGATATGCCCGGTGGCACAACGATGACCCGGCTAATCTGTGGAACGACCATCGTTAAACTGCTTTCTCATTCGCAAACACCGGAAGCAGCTAACCCTCCCGGAGGTATTAGTGGCGCGACAGGAATCCGATACTTCACTATTACCGTAGATAATCTCGAGGAAATTACTAAAGCCTGCGAAGTGGCCGGCTACAAAATTGCCGTCAGTCCACGAGAAATTCGTCCTGGAATAACTATTTCGATGATCGAAGACCCCGACGGGAATTGGGTGGAATTGCTGCAGCCGAGCTAGAAACCGATACAACAGAAAGTGCTATTCGCGGAACACTTGCTGCGTCTGTTAAGGACTATCAGCGCGCGGAAACAGTTTGCGGTTTTGCGTCACAAAAATGGTTTACAGAGGTTTCATCTCCGGATGGCAACCATGGCTGAACGGACTCGGAACGGATAACCGGGCCGATAGTGAATGGTGATAACAGCCTTCGTTTTGGAGCAGGGAAATTTCATACGAGAAAATGGACCAATGTATGTGCCAGCGGGATTAACGAACTGCGCACGTTGGACAAGATACTGCTCTAGGTTGGTAGCGAAAATCAGGAATGAAAAATAACACGTCTCTATTCGTTTTTCGTCGTGACTTGCGTCTCCAGGATAATACTGGGCTGATACAAGCCTTGGAGAAATCAAAGCAAGTAGTAACGCTCTTCGTAGTAGATGAATATCTAGTAACTCGCTGGAAAGAGGCTAGTCACAGATTGTCGTTCCTGAGCGGTGCATTGCTGCGGCTTGCGGATGAATTGGCAGAGCAGGGCGGAGGTCTCCTGATTAGAGAGGGCAATCCTGTAGAGGTTGTCCCGGCAGTCGCGAAGGAAGTTGGTGCCGATAAAATTTACATGAACCGTGATTACGCGGCTTACGCTCGGCGGCGGGATCGTCAGATTTATGAGCGGTGCCTCACCGAAAGTCTACCGGTGAGTTTCCATGGGGACCAGTTGTTGCAAGAACCAGAGCACGTGCATAAGGCGGATGGATCCCCTTACCAGGTGTTTACTCCGTTTTATCGTGCGGCTGCAAGATTGCCCGTAAGAAAGCCTCTTGAGTTTTCCGGTGTGGCTCTTAGTTCGTTGGATGGAGGTGAGAGCACTAAGGGCATCATTGACTCTTTATCTCCTCCGACATCGATCTCTGACATAGACCCTATTATCCAAATTTCGAAGCTTAAAAAATATCAAGAGTCTCGTGATTTCCCAGATCAGATGGGAACATCACGTTTATCGGCTTTTCTGAGGTTCGGTCTGGTGTCACCGCGCCAGGTTTACGATTGGTCATCAGGTCTAGAAGAGCCCGAGCCCTTTAGGCGTCAGCTCTATTGGCGCGATTTTTATCACCATATTGGTTGGCACTTCCCGCACGTCTATCGTGGCAGTTTTCGATCCGAGTACGATCGACTAAGTTGGCTAGATGACCCCGAGCTTTTTCAAGCGTGGACTGATGGTCGAACTGGTTTCCCAATTGTGGATGCTGGCATGCGTGAACTAAAAGCAACCGGTTACATGCATAATCGCGTCCGAATGATAGTTGCGTCTTTTTTAACGAAAAATCTACAAATCAGTTGGCGTAAGGGCGAGAGGTTCTTTGCCCGTCATCTAATCGATTTCGATCCGGCGGCTAACAACGGTAACTGGCAATGGTCTGCTTCTACAGGATGCGACGCTCAACCTTATTTTAGGATATTTAATCCGTGGCGACAGCAAAAGCGATTCGATCCTGAATGTGCCTACGTAAAAAAATGGATACCGGAGCTCAGCTGCTTGGATGCTCGCTCTATCCATGGACTCGAGAAAAACTCAGCCGGCTACATGCCCCAGATCGTTGAATTGAAAACGACTGCCGCGGCAAGCATAGACCGTTTCAAGCTCGTAAAAAAATAGAGACGGTTTAACGATATGTCCCCTACTGTTTGATTGAACTTGACCTGCACAAGCCTGTGTCTTAGCTTCTGACATCAAAGCGGCTTGACCTTAGGGGTGGTTGATATCAAAAAGGTTTGTTGCTTATTACCGATATCAATTTGGGTTTTGCTTATATAGCTAGTAATTTAATTAAAAAAAGCGCGCAACCTACTGGCTGGAGTATCGCTGCCTGCGAAAACTGGAGACAGACTCTTGAATGAAGCTACCGGTCCCTTGCGGGACATTACAATTATAGATTGCACAATGGCTTTAGCGGGGCCGTTCGGTACCTCATTGCTAGCCGATCTGGGTGCGAATGTGATCAAAGTCGAGCCTCCTCAAGGAGATATGGCTCGCAGCGGTGCGCCATTGCCCCCAGATTTCGCGAATCCGACCGCGCCTGAAAAAGCAGGCGTAAACTACGGCGGATATTTTGCATCGATTAATCGCAATAAGCGCAGTATCGTCTTAGATTTTAAAGCCGAAGGCGATAGGGAAAAGTTTCTTCATCTTTGTGAACAAGCAGATGCTGTTGTCGAAAACATGCGAGCAGGTGTGATGGACAAATTGGGAGTCGGTTACGAAGTAATTGCCGGCCGTAATCCTAAAATTGTTTATGGCTGTATTCGTGGTTTTGGTGATCCGCGGACAGGCGCTAGTCCCTACTCTGAATGGCCTGCCTACGATGCTGTTGCTCAAGCGATGAGCGGGCTTGCGCACATCACAGGGCCTGAGGCTGAAGATGGTTACCCGTGTGGGGTTAGTGTAGGCGATATTTTTCCCGGCACGTTGATGGCTTTAGGTGTTGTCTCGGCTGTCCACAATGCCCGTCGCACCGGCCAAGGTCAGTTCATGGATATTGCAATGTATGATGCAATGCTATCGTTCTGCGAAACCGTGATTGTTAATTATGGTTATCCGGAGCAGCGACAGTTGAATGCTCGCGGCAGGCACCATCCGAACTTGATGCCTTTCGGCCTTTACCCTACTAGTGACGGTTCAATTGCGATCGCAGCGCCTGGTCCCAAGCATTGGGAAATTCTTTGTCATGCGATGGGGCGAAATGATTTGATTGAAGATGAGCGTTCAAAAAATACCTATGTTCGTCGCAAGAACCAAATTTTCTTAGAAGCTCAGATAGCGGCTTGGACCTCTTCCAAAAGTAAGGCTGAAATCGTTGCTATTCTTGGTGGCAAGGTCCCGTGTGGCCCAGTAAATAATGCCGAAGACATTTATAATGATCCACACGTAACAGCGCGAGAGATGATAACCCGTTTCCAGTTACCCGGTGAGAACCCGGAAGTTGCTATAGTCGGTACGCCATTCAAATTCACCGAAACCCAAGCTGGATTCTATCGACTTCCACCTAACCTCGGTGAGCATTCCGAAGAAATATTGGATGAGTTTAATATTCCCAGGGAGTAGATGTCTTGACCGAAAAAAGTGAGATCGCGGAAATCATGGAGTCCGCTGTGTTGCGCAAACGCGGCCAAGGCTACCACGACTTTGTCGTGGGTGAAGAGATAAATCACCATTGGGGAAGAACAATCACTGAAGCTGATGCGATCCAGTTCGCGCATCTGACTCTTGCCTACAACCCGCTCTATTTTAACCGGGAATACGCGAAAGAACTGGGTCATCCCGATATCGTTGTATGTCCACAGTTGGTCTTTAATGTCATTCTTGGTTTGAGTGTCGAAGTTTGCTCGGAAGGACTTGGCGGGCCGTTTCTGGGTGTCTACGATCTGAAGTATCTTGAACCCGTTTATCCCGGTGATACGCTGACGGCACGGTCAGTTACCGAGGCAAAAAGAGAGTCGGAATCTACGGAAGGTCGCGGTGTTCTCACTTGGTTCAATGAAGGCTTTAATCAGCGTGGCATAAAAGTCATTGAGTACCGGCGATCTAATCTCGCCATCTGGAAAGGGGGCTTGGGGTCACCGAAAATCAAGAAGGAGACTGCGGATGGGTAAGCTCGCCAATCTGACCAGCTCAGATAATTATTTTGAAGATTTTGAGGTAGGCCAAGTGATTAGGCATGCCCGAGGGAAAACAATGACTGAGCTGGAAAACGTAAACATTACCAATATGGTTATGAATACGGCTCAGGGTCACTTCAACGCAGACCAGATGTCGAAGACTCCGCTTGGTAAGATTCTTTGTTATGGCGGTGTTAATTTCTCGTTGGTGCTTGGGCTTGCGTCCCAGGATACTGTTGAAAACGCCATTGCGGAATTAGGTCTTGATAACATTCAGCTTAAAACAATGGTTTTTCATGGTGATACGTTGTACGCCTACTCTAAAGTGCTCGAAAAGCGTGAAAGTGACCGCGAGGATGCGGGTATCGTGGTTTTTAAGCATTATGGTGTGAATCAGAACAAAGAATTGGTCGCTGAGGTTGAAAGGACGGCGCTAATCAAGAAAAAGAGCCACTGGCTAGAACGTTAGGAGGAACCACGTGACGTTGATTAATAAACATGGGCAGCCTCGGAGGCACCGTCGATGTCAGTTGTCGGTCCCTGCGAGTAACACGCGGATGATCGAGAAGGCCGCGCAAAGCGGAGTAGATCACGTCTTTCTTGATCTTGAAGATGCATGCGCCCCTAATCAAAAAGTCGGTGCTCGCCAGAATGTGATTGATGCGCTTAATGAACTTGATTGGGGAGAAACCGTTAGATGCGTACGGATTAACGATACTGGTACTGAGTGGTGTCATGATGACATTATTTCGGTAGTTGAAGGGGTTCGTGAAAATCTGGATGTCATCATGCTGACTAAGCCCTTTGATGCTTCTGATGTGCAGTTCTGCGACAAGCTCTTGACGCAACTAGAAATGAAGCTTGGTCTCAAAGATAAGATAGGTTTAGAGCTGCTGATTGAGGAAACGCTAGGTATGCAAAACGTTGAGGAGATTGCAGCTTCAACGCCGCGCTTAGAAGCGATGATATTTGGTATGGGAGATTACTCGGCGAGCCAGGGTTTGGATTTTACAGCCATGTACGGGCCTGATTACAAGTATCCGGGTGATGTATTCCACTATGCTAAGTTTCGGGTCACGATGGCTGCGCGGGCTCGCGGTATAGATGCCATAGATGGCCCTTTTGCCAATATTAGTAACTTAGAAGCCTATCGAGAATCGTGTTTGCAGGCTCGGGCCCTTGGCATGGTGGGTAAATGGGCTTTGCATCCTACGCAGATTGAGCATGCACAGGATGTTTTTACCCCCAATCAGGATCGGATTGACGAAGCAAGAAAGATGACTGATGCCTATAACGAGTCGCTCGCTGCTGGTCGAGGAGCGGTCATGATCGATGGCAAGTTCGCTGATGCAGCCACCGTACGTCATATGGCAAATGTTCTTGATCTTGCTGAACTTTACGGCTTATAGGTGTATTCGACGTTCCGTACTGTTTCGAGCTGAGCATATTTTGAGAGGTTAACAGAGCACTTATTGAAGTGTTGATCAACGGTTAGATGGAGTGAAAAAGATGACCGAAGGATACATGAACGAAGAGCGTCGCATGATGCAGCGGACAGCAAGGGAATTTACCTTAGCTGAGGTGTTGCCTGTAGCGAATGATCTCGATCCTGAGAAAGGCCAGATTCCTCGTGAGTTGATCAATAAAATGGGCGAAATGGGTTACTTTGGTATTACGATTCCCGAGGACAAAGGTGGGCTAGGTCTGGGCTGTTTTGAGTACTGTTTAATAGCCGAAGAACTTGCGAGAGGATGGATGAGTGTAGCCAGTATTATTGCTCGAGGTAATGGGTTTTGGCGTTCTGTGCCAGGTTTCGGGCCTCTTCGGGACGAAAAGATTGCGCGTATGGCCATGGGCGACTATTTGGGTGCCTTTGCCATGTCAGAGCCTAATGCCGGTTCCGATATGGCCGGCGTCAGTTGCCGTGCAACTCGAGATGGTAGCGATTGGATAATTAATGGCAACAAGTACTGGTGCACCTTCGCTGATGGCGCTGATTTCATCAGTGTTGTTTGCCGTGTCGAGTCAGATAGCGAGTCCCGTCAGGCAGGAATGAAAAGCATCGCTGTGGAAAAGCCCAGAGGTGAATTGCCGGCTGGTGTTCAGGGCAGTCCCATTCCAAAAATTGGTTACCATGGCTGGAAAACGTGGGAATTGCATTTTGACAATGTGCGTGTGCCCGCCATTGACGCGCCAGCGGAAGACGGGGCCGGTCCTGCAACTATGGGCGGAGGGTTTGTGGGCATCCAGAGGGGGCTTGAAGTAGCTAGGGCTCACACCGCTGCTCGGTCTATTGGAGCAGCTCAGGGCGCGTTGAATGTGGCGACTGATTACGCTAGTGAACGCGAACAATTCGGCAGCGCTATCGGTAAATTCCAGTCAATTCGTTTCAAAATTGCTACGGCTGCAACAGAAATCGAGGCCGCAAGACAGTTGATGTATCACGTCTGTACTGAAATCGACAATGGTCGGCGAGCTGACAAAGAGGCCGCTATGGTCAAGTATTTTGCTGCGGAGATGTCGGAGCGAGTGACAAGCGAGTGCCTTCAGATAATGGGAGGTGCTGGTTACACGACCCATTATCCTGTTGAGCGCTATTGGCGCGATGCTCGCTTAACAAAGATATTCGAGGGCACTTCTGAAATTATGCAAAGAATTATCTCAGACAGGATTATGGGTAAGTAGACTATGAGCAGATTTGCCGGAAAGTGCGTTGTGGTAACGGGTGGTGCATCCGGTTTCGGCCAGGCTATGTCTACAAAATTCGGCGAAGCTGGGGCTTCCGTAGTGGTAGCAGATCTGAACGGCGAAGGTGCGAAAGAAGTTGCGGCAGAATTACCGGATGCTCTTCCATTCCAGCTAGATGTTTCGAGTGAAAAGGGAAATCGGTCGCTTATGGAGGCCGCGGTAGAGGCTTACGGGAAAATTGATGTGTTCTGTGCAAATGCTGGTGTTCCGCACAGGGCGAAAATGATGATGAGACAGGAAGTGGAAGAATTTGACAGCATGTGGGCTATTAACGTTCGCAGTATTTTTCTAGCCGCCAAATACTGTGTGCCCCATATGCCCGAAGGAAGTTCTATTATCAATACTTCATCGATTGGGGCTAAACGCCCGAGACCGGGCCTAGCTGCTTACTATGCCGCAAAAGGAGCTGTGGTTACGCTAACCAAAGCGATGGCGATTGAACTGGCGCCGAAGATTCGGGTTAATGCGGTGTGTCCAGTATCTGCTCCGACAGGATTTGATATGAATGCTGTTGGCAGTCAAAACCTTTCTCCTGAAGCTGAAGCTGGGGTAATTGCAGGCATTCCGCTTGGACGTCGTGCCACGCCCGAAGATGTAGCGGACTCTGTGTTTTTTCTTGCCTCGAGTGAAGCGAAATTTCTAACTGGGGTTTGTCTGGATGTTGATGGTGGTCGAGCAATTTGAACGAGGAAAGCAATGGATTATTTGCAAGCTTGGGATAAATACAAGGATTTGACGTATGACCAGCTGCCCGATGCGCTCATCAAGGTGGCAAATCAGTGCATTCTCGATTGGTTTGGCTGTGCTTTCGCTGGCAGCGGTGAACCGCTAGCTGGGATCTTGCGTCAGGTTTTTGGTCATCGTTCTGGTTCTTGTTCAGTGGTCGGTAGTGAGCTGCAATTGGATGCGCAAACTGCAGCATTGTTGAATGGAGCTAGTGGCCACGCTCTTGATTATGATGATACGGGCGCCCGCACTCATTGCCATTCCACTGCACCCGTTTTCCCGGCAGCGCTGGCAATCGCTGAAGAAATCGGGATGACTGGCAAACAGTTGATTACAGCGTTCGTTGTCGGTGTTGAAGTGGAAGGCAGAGTAGCGAGGGCAATGGGTAGAGATCACTATGCTAGGGGCTGGCATACAACGGCTACATACGGAGCCTTTGGGGCTACAGCATCCGTGGCGCACTTGCTAGGCCTTGAAAAGACTCAGTATGCAATTGCTATGGGCCTCGCTGCTTCCCATGCTAGTGGTGTAAAAGCTAATTTCGGCACAATGACCAAGCCTTATCACCCCGGTCACGCGGCAGAAAGCGGAATTACTTGCGCAAAACTAGCGGCTGCAGGATACACGGCCAACCCTGACGCGGTCATGGGCAACCAAGGTTTTATTGGAGCTGCATCTACAGCGGATGATGCTACGGAAAGACTGGCATCTGCTGCAGATGATTGGATGATTCTGGGCACTTTGTTTAAGTACCATGCGGCATGCCACCTGACGCACTCAGCGATCGAAAGCGTTCTGGCTTTGCGAACCGATCTCGAGGTTGATCGCCTGTCTGCATTGACCATTACAGTCAACCCGGCACTGCTCGATGTTTGTGGTATCCCAGATCCTAAAACTGGACTGGAAGGGAAGTTCAGTCTTCGAGGCACTGCCTCGCTTGCTCTCAATGGCATTGATACGGCAAATCCTGAAACTTTTGTTGATAAGGTGATTGGCAGTGTGGAAGTTCAGAAGTTGATTGAGAAGATTAGTGTTGAAACCGATACTGAACTTTCCAACTTTCAATCAAAAATTGTCTGGATCGATGATCAGCAACGGGCTCAAGAAGCCTTCAAGGATCTGTCTGAACCTGTAAGCGATTATGATGAGCAGGGTAAGAAACTTGAGCAGAAATTTTCAAGCCTTTGTGCTTATTCAGGTCATGATGGGCAAAATTTGTTGGCAAAAATCCAAGGGCTCGCCGAAGCTGACATCGTCTCGTTTTAAAGTTGCTTCAAGGCCGAAAAGCCCATGACTCATTGTTTAGCAAGGCACTAATGTTTCTCGATTATTCAGCTGAATTTATCTAAGGACGTGAGATGGATGTAACAAAGGCGGTGCAAACGCAGCGCACGATCCGGGCATTCAAGCCTCAAGCTGTTCCTGAGGTAACTATCCGAGAAGTTATAGAACTTGCAAAACTGGCGCCGTCTAATGGAAATACCCAACCTTGGCATATCGTTGTAGTAAGTGGAGACGCAAAGGAGCAGTTAAAAGCGGCAATCCGTAAAGAAATAGAGGAGGGGATAAAACCTTATCCAGTATTTCCTCCCGGTGGTAGCGGGCTTAAGGGCGTTTATAAGGACCGGCAACGTGCTTGCGGTTTCAAATACTATGCATCGATGGATGTTGATCGTGCGGATGGACCTGGCCGTGAAGCCCTGATGATGCGGAATTACGACTTCTTTGGCGCGCCTCATGCGGCATTTTTGTCTTACCCGGGGACCATGAATCGGGCTAATGCAATCGACATGGGTATATTCTTGCAGAACTTATTGTTGCTGTTTGTCGAGAGGGGTATTCAGGGCTGTCCCCAGGGAGCTCTGGCGACTTACCCTGGGCCGGTTAAAGAACTCCTACCTATTCCTGAAGAGAACGCAATTTTATGTGGGCTGTCGTTTGGCTATCCTGATTACGATGCTCAAATAAACAGTGCGAAGATGACGCGGGAGCCTTTTGACAATTTTGCAGACATTGTCTCAACGCTTACCACTTAAGAACGGCTTGCGCGGCCGGTCTCTCCCGATAACGCTGATCCCAAGCACGTAGCAAAGGCCTGTCACCAAGAACGTCGGCTTCGACAAAGCGAATGAATTGAAGTGATGCTTGTAGTGTGCAATCTGCTAACGATATTCGATCACCGGTGAGTAGAGGACGTTTATCTTTCAATAACTCCTCGAGGTGATTTAGGGGTGTCTGCATGTTCTCTTTTAAGCTCTCTGCACGTTCGGGATCGGCAGGGTAGCCCAGGGGGGAATTTGTGGCATGGCCGTAACCTCCCATAGGGCCGGCTATGCGCAGATCAACTATCCTTTCTATATCTATTGCATGGCCGCGTGCTTCAGGTGTCCCGGTGATGAGGGCTTTGTTTGGGAATTTATGCTCGAGAAACATAATGATAGCCAATGACTCTTTGATAAAAGTACCATCGTCGAGTTCGAGAGCAGGGACTGTACCGAATGGATTTCGGATGAGATGTTCCGGTTCTTTATGATGACCCTTTACGGTGTTTACAGTAACCTGTTCGATGCCCATGTCAGTTCCAAGCTCTGCTCGCTCTGCAATATAGAGCATCACTTTGGTGGGATTAGGGGCGAGAGCAACCTTGTAGAGTTTCATCTATATATCCTTTGTTATATCGATTATTTTTTCTAGCAATTCAAATCTTGCTGGACCTAAGAGGGCGGCGCCATCAAGTCCTAATTTAAGTGTGGTAACTCCGGCTGATTTGTAGCGCGCCAGGCGCTTTC
>MDSZ01173715.1_pt1 | contig 116045 bp, 97 predicted proteins | sample 811201 | NCBI WGS metagenome assembly MDSZ01 (sample SAMN05326647, study PRJNA326480) | marine metagenome | isolation source: seawater | place: Indian Ocean: North | collected 2010
AGGCGCTCGATCTGCTGCCAGGCCTGGCGATGCACGGGGTCGGCGTCGTACCAATGCTGCCAGGCCTGCTGCTCGGCCGCGCCACTGCTGCCGGAGTTGAGGCTGGCATACCAGCTGCTGGCGGCCTTGAGCGCGGCGCGCTCGCCGGGGGTGGGCGTGCTCATGCCTGCCAGCCCGCCTGCAGCAGGCAACAGTGCTCCACCGCACGGGCCATGTAGGTGTTCACGCTGCGCAGGGAAATGCCCAGGTGCGCGGCGATCTGGGCGTAGGTGAGGCCATCGAGCTGGGACAGGATGAACACCTCGCGCACCTTGGCGCCCAGACCCTCGAGCAGGCGGTCGACCTCCATCAGCGCCTCCAGCAGCAGCGCCTGCTGCTCCGCACCAGGCTGTTCGGCCGCGGGCTGACTGGCCAGCACGTCCAGGTAGGCTTGCTCCAGCGAACGCCGGCGCAGGAAGTCGACCATTAGCCCACGCGCCACGGTGGCCAGGTAGTGGCGTGGCTCGCGGATGCTCGCCGCATTGCCGGCACGCAGCAGGCGCACGAAAGTGTCCTGCGCCAGGTCGGCGGCATCGCAGCGGTTGCCCAGGCGCCGGCGCAGCCAGCCCTGCAGCCAGGTGTGGTGATCGTGATAGAGACTGTGCAGAGCCTGGGCGTCGACGGACATGAAAGCGAATACGGATCAAATGACAATGAATCGCATTGTCATTCATCCCGACACGCTTGCCAAGCGCCGGCAGAGCGCGCCCGCGACGCGCAGGCGCGGCTGCCGACACGGAGCGGCGCTTAGAACGCCACTTCGTAGCCCAGGGTGAAGGTCCGTCCGCGCCCCTGATAGTCGTACAGGTAGGCCGGGCCGTAGGTCGGCGAGTAGAACAGCGTGGCGCGTTGCCCCCAGACGGTGCTGTAGCGCTCGTCCAGCAGGTTCTGGATACCGGCGCTGAAGGTGCCGTAGTCGGTCTGGCGCTGCGCGGTCAGGTCGAAGGTGGTGTAGCCGTCGATCTCGTGGCCGGCGTCGTCGTCCAGGTCGACGGCATGGTTGGCCTGCAGCCGTGCACTGCTGTTGCCGTCGCTCCAGCCGACGAAGGCGGTGTACTTGGACAGCGAGGCGTAGCGGGCATCGCGCTTGATCCAGCCGCCGTCGGCGTCCTCTTCCTCGGAACGCACCAGGTGCAGGGTCGCACCGGCCTGCCAGCCGCTGTCGAAGTAGTGGCTGAGGGCCCCCTCGAAACCGAAATCGCGGCTCTTCTGGTCTTCCACGTCGATGGTCAGGGTGCTGCTGTCGTAGCTAATCACCTGGTCCGACCAGATGTAGTAGAGCGCGGCCTGCGCCTGCCAGCGGCTATCGGCAAAGCGCCAGCCCAGTTCGGTCTGGCGGCTCTTGATGCCGGCCAGCGGGTTGTCTTCCACCGACAGACCGGGCTTGCCGTAGTACTTGGCCGGGTCGGCCAGGTCGAAGCCTTCGCTGTAGTTGCTCCACAGCTGATGGCCGTTGGCGAAGTCGTAGATGACACCCAGGTTGTACAGGTTGACGTCATAGTCGTTGCGGCCACCGGCCACGCCCTTGAAGTCGCCGACCTCGACATCCATGCGCTGGTGGCGCGCGCCACCGGAGAGGGTCAGACGCTCGGTGAGCTTCCAGTCCAGCTGGGCATAGGCCGACAGGCTGTCCACCACGTAGCTGGGGTATCGCGGCGCGCTGCTGGCGGTGTCGAGCACCAGGCCCCCGCTGGCGGAGGAGGTCTGCTGGTCGAAGACCTTCTGCTCGGCATTGAAGCGCTCATGGTCGAAGTCCAGCCCGTAGGTGAGGGTGAAGCGCTGCCACTGCTTGCTGAACAGCCCCTTGAGCCCGCTCACCTCGAAGTTCTGCTGCGAACCGGCGAAGTACACACCGTTGCTGCCGCGCGGGCTGCCGGAGTTGTAGTAGGGGAAGGGGTAGAAGTTGTTGTCTTCCCGGCGGTAATAACCCTGCAGGTAGAAATCCTGGCCCAGCAGGTCGCTGTGGTGGTAGCTGGCGTTGAGCAGGGCGCGACGGGTGCGCGGTTGCAGGTCGGTATCCAGCCCGCTGCGAATCTCGGCATCGTCGAGGTCGGACGGCGCCCGGTAGTTCAGGTTGGGGAAATAGATACCGGTGCTGCCATCGTTGCCGGAGTCGTAGTACTGCGCCAGCAGGTCGAGGCTCTGCTCGTCGCTGAAACGCGCGCTGAGGTTGCCCAGCACGTCGATGGCGCGGTTGTACTGCAGGTCGGTCTGCGTGTTGTCGATGAAGATCTGCTCGCCGTCGCCGTCGTAGAAGGCTTCGTTCTTCTCCACCGAAACGCCGATGCGCCCGCTCAGCCGCTCGTTGCCGCCACTCACCGACTGCGCCAGGCGCATGGCCAGGTCATCGCTGTTGTTGAAGCCGCTGCTGACGCTGGCGCGCGTCTGGTAACGGGCCTCGCCCGGCTCGCCCTTGCGCGTGATGATGTTGATGATGCCGCCGGTGGCCCCGCCGCCGTACAGCGCGTTGGCGCCCGAGAGCACCTCGACCCGTTCGATGTTGAACGGCGAGATGCTGTCGAACTGGCGTGACAGACCGCGCGAGCTGTTCTGGCTGACCCCGTCGATCATCACCAGCACGCTGCGCCCGCGCATGTTCTGGCCATAGTTGGTACGCCCTTCCGGCGCCAGGTCGAGGCCGGGCACCAGCTTGCCGAGCGCTTCCTTGAGGCTGACGCCGACGTCGAGCTGCTCGCGCAGCTGGGTCTGGTCCACCACCCAGACGGTACCGGGAATGGCGCTGATCTCGGTCGGGGTACGCGCGGCCACGCTGATCTGCATGGACTCCAGCTTGAGCCGCCCGGACGCGTCCGGGCCGCGGCGTTGCAGCAGCACGGTGCGCGCATCGGTGAAGGTCCAGCTCAGGTCGGTGCCGGCGAGCAGACGCTGCAGCGCCTCCTCCACGGTGAAATGGCCGTCCAGTCCGGCGCTGCGCAGCCCCTGCAGGTCATCGGAGTTGAACATCAGGTGCAGATCGGCCTGGTCGGCGAACTGGGTCATCGCACTGTCCAGGCTGAGCGGGGCGATATGCAGTTCGACGCTGATCGGTTCGGCGGCCTGAGCCAGCGGGGTGGCGCCGCCGAGCAGCGAGGCGAGCAGCAGGGCACGGTGCAGCGGAGAAACATGACAGCGCATTACAGAGGTTTCCATGTCGTGTGGCAGGTGGCGCTACTTAGGAATAAGTCGCGTTCATACCCACGACGAAACAGCCGCCAGGATCTTGCAGCCGCCTGCAGAAAAAAATCTGCCCGTCAGCCGCGTGGCGCCGGTCGCACCAGAATCAACCAGGGCAGCCGGGTGATCTGCACCGGCTGCAGGCGCTCCAGCGTGGTCAGTAGCGCCTGCGGGTCGTCGAGGTCGAAGACGCCGCTGATCTTGCGCCGGCGCAGTGCCTCGTCGCGCAGCAGGATGCGCTCGGGCAGGTAGCGTTCCAGCTCCGCGAGCACCTCGCCCAACGGACGCTGGTTGAAGATCAGCTTGCCGCGCTGCCAGGCACTGGCGCTGCTCGGGTCCAGCGCCTGCACCGCACCCGGCGCCACCCCGGGCCGATAGCTCACGCGCTGCCCCACGCCGAGGCGCAGCGGTGCGGCGCCACCGCTGGCCACCTGCACCACGCCCTCGCTGACCGTCACCTGCGCCTGCGCGCCATGCAGGTCCACGTCGAAGCGCGTCCCCAGCGCCTGCACCTGGCCGTCACCGGCGCTCACCACGAAAGGCCGCTGGCGATCCTTGGCCACCTCGAACAACGCCTCGCCGTGGTACAGCCGCACATCGCGCCGCGTGGCGCTGAAATCCACCGACAGGGCGCTGCCGCTGTTGAGCCACACCCGGCTGCCGTCATCCAGCCGCACCAGGCGTCGTTCGCCGACGGCGGTACTGTGGTCGGCATACAGCCTGACCAGGGTGCGCGGCGCCGCCAGCAGGCCGAGCAGCAGTGCCAGGCACAGCACCGCGGCCATGGCCGGCAGGCGCCAGCTGCGCTGCGCGGTCCGGCGATGGCGGGCCGCCGCCTGGGTGTGCCCCAGCGCCTGCCACAGCACCTCGGCTTCGCGGGCCGCATGTTCGTGTGCCGCGCTCTGCCTGCGCCAGCGCTGGAACTCCGCACGCTCCCTGGCCCCCGCAGTGCCACTGTGCAGGCGCAGCAGATGATCGATGGCCTGATCGTCCAGGCTGAGAGGCTCGACCTCGCTCATCGCTCACCTCCCTGCTGGCTGCGCCACTGGCGGCAATGACGCATGGCCTGGGCCAGGTACTTGCCGACCATGCTCTCGGACACCCCCAGGCGCCGTGCGATCTGCGCGTGGGTCAGGCCGTCGAGGCGGTTGAGCAGCAAGGCCTCGCGCGCCTTGGCCGGCAACTGTGCGAGCGCCGCATCGAGCTGCACCAGGCTTTCCCGCGCCAGCAGGTGTTTTTCCGGTGCCGCCAGCGGATCGCTGAGCTCGTCGAGCACGTCCTCCTCCACGTGCAGCTCGGCCAGGCGGTTGTCACGGCGCAGGTTGTCGATGGCCAGGTTGCCGGCGACGCGGAACAGATAGGCGCGCGGGTTCTCCACGCGCTGCTCGTCCGGATGATCGGCCAGGCGCAGCCAGGTGTCCTGCGCGACATCCGCCGCACGCTGGGAGTCGCCCAGGCGCCGGGACAGGAAGCGCAGCAGATCCCCGTAGTGGGTCTGGAAGCTGTGCAGCAGGGAGGAGGGAGCGCGGCGCCGCATGAGGATCGCAAGGTTCTCGAAGGCCCGGCGCATGCCGGACCGCTGAAAGGGGCCGCCAGCATACACGCAATCGAGAATAGTTATCACCAGCATGAAGCCGATCGCCCGCACGTCACCGGGATCATGCCGCGCGCTGCAGTTCATGGCGCAGCCAAGCGGCCAGGCGTTCACTGCGCGGGTCGTCCCGCCGCGCCCAGAGCGCCAGACGAGCCGGCGTGTCGATGAAGCCCCAGGGCGCGCTCAGGCGCCCGGCGGCCAGGTCGTCGGCTACCAGCAGTTGCGGCGCGATGGCCACGCCGAGCCCGGCGGCAGCGGCCTCCAGCAGGTAGTAGAGATGCTCGAAGCCCTGCCCCAGCTTCAGCCCCGCCGGCGCCAGGCCCTGGGCCGCCGCCCACTGCGGCCAGGCCTGCGGCCGCGATGCGGTATGCAGCAGCGGCTCCCCCAGGAGCACGCCCGCTGCCTGCCCGGCCAGTTCGGCATGACGGGCATGGCGCGAGCTGAGCACCGGGCCGATGCGCTCGGTCGCCAGCTCGTACACCTGCATGTCGCCAGGCCAGGGCGGCTCGGCGAACAGCAGGGTGGCGTCGATGCCGGGGCGCCGTGGGTCCAGCTCGCCTTCGCTGGCCGACAGTTGCAGGTTGAGTTCAGGCAGCTCGCGCTGCAGGCGATCCAGCCGAGGAATGAACCAGCGCGCCAGCAGACTGCCCGGGCAGCCGAGCACGAACGGGCGCTCCTCGGCCTCGCGCCGCAGCTCGGCGCAGGTGCTGCGCAGGCGCTCGAAGGCTTCGCCTGCGGCATCGCGCAGGCGGAGGCCGGCATCGGTGAGTTTTACGCCACGCCCGTCCTTGGCCAGCAGGCTCAGGTCGAGCTGCTCTTCCAGTTGCCGGATCTGTCGGCTGATCGCCCCGTGCGTCACGTTAAGCTCGCTCGCCGCTTGCTTCAGGCTGCCAAGGCGGGCCACGGCTTCGAACGCACGCAGCGCATTGAGGGGAGGCAGGCTGCTCTTCATAGGTGAGTTTTCCTGACGTATTGCGGCGATCTTATCGCTTTTTTTCCCCGCTGCATGCAGTTAGGGTGGACACATCGCGTAGGAGCCGCCTCCTACATGGAGAATCCCAGGAGAGCTTGTCATGACTTCACTGCGTAACGGCCCGGACAATCGCGGCCTGTTCGGTCGCTTTGGCGGCCAGTTCGTCGCCGAAACCCTGATGCCGCTGATCAACTCGCTGGCCGCCGAATACCAGAAGGCCAAGGATGATCCGGCGTTCCTCGACGAGCTGGCCTACTTTCAGCGCGACTACATCGGCCGCGCCAGCCCGCTGTATTTCGCCGAGCGCCTGACCGAGCACTTCGGCGGGGCGAAGATCTTCCTCAAGCGTGAAGACCTCAACCACACCGGCGCGCACAAGATCAACAACTGCATCGGCCAGATCCTCCTGGCCAAGCGCATGGGCAAGCGTCGCATCATCGCCGAGACCGGCGCCGGCATGCACGGCGTGGCCACCGCCACCGTGGCCGCGCGCTTCGGCATGCAGTGCGTGGTGTACATGGGCACCACCGACATCGACCGTCAGCAGGCCAACGTCTTCCGCATGAAGCTGCTCGGCGCCGAGGTGATCCCGGTCACCGCCGGCACCGGCACTCTGAAAGACGCGATGAACGAGGCGCTGCGCGACTGGGTGACCAACGTCCACAACACCTTCTACCTGATCGGCACCGCCGCCGGCCCGCACCCGTACCCGGAAATGGTCCGCGACTTCCAGTCGGTGATCGGCAACGAAGTGCGCGAGCAGATGCAGGAGAAGGAAGGGCGCCTGCCCGATTCGCTGGTCGCCTGCATTGGCGGTGGCTCCAACGCCATTGGCCTGTTCCACCCCTTCCTCGATGATGCCGGCGTGCAGATCGTCGGCGTCGAGGCGGCCGGCCACGGCATCGACAGCGGCAAGCACGCGGCGAGCATGGCCGGCGGCGCGCCGGGCGTGCTGCACGGCAACCGCACCTTCCTGCTGCAGGACGAGGACGGCCAGATCACCGACGCCCACTCGATTTCCGCCGGCCTCGACTACCCCGGCGTCGGCCCCGAACACGCCTGGTTGCATGAGATCAAGCGCGTCGAGTACGTGCCGATCAGCGATGACGAGGCCCTGGAGGCCTTCCACCACTGTTGCCGCCTGGAAGGCATCATCCCGGCGCTGGAGTCGTCCCACGCGCTGGCCGAAGCCTTCAAGCGCGCACCCAAGCTGCCCAGGGATCACCTGATGGTGATCAACCTGTCCGGTCGTGGCGACAAGGACATGCAAACCGTGATGCACCACATGGGCGAACAGGAGAAACACGCATGAGCCGCCTGCACAACCGCTTCGCCGAACTGAAAGCGGAGAACCGCGCCGCGCTGGTCACCTTCATCACCGCCGGCGACCCCGACTACGCCACCTCGCTGGAGATCCTCAAGGGCCTGCCCGATGCCGGTGCCGACGTGATCGAGCTGGGCATGCCGTTCACCGACCCGATGGCCGACGGCCCGGCGATCCAGCTGGCCAACATCCGTGCGCTGGACGGCAAGCAAAACATGCTGAAAACCCTGCAGATGGTCCGCGAGTTCCGCGCCGGCAACCAGGACACGCCGCTGGTGCTGATGGGCTACTACAACCCGATCTTCTGCTACGGCGTCGAGCGCTTCATCGCGGATGCCAAGGCCGCTGGCGTCGACGGCCTGATCGTGGTCGACCTGCCGCCGGAGCACAACAACGAGCTCTGCGAACCGGCCCAGGCCGCCGGCATCGACTTCATCCGCCTGACCACGCCGACCACCGATGACGAGCGCCTGCCGACCGTCCTCAACGGCAGCTCCGGGTTCGTCTACTACGTGTCGGTGGCCGGTGTCACCGGTGCCGGTGCGGCGACCATGGATCATGTCGAGGAAGCCGTGGCGCGCCTGCGCCGCCACACCGACCTGCCCGTGTGCATCGGCTTCGGCATCCGCACCCCCGAGCACGCCGCCGAAGTGGCCAAGCGCGCCGAAGGTGCGGTGGTCGGCTCGGCACTGATCGACAAGATCGCCCAGGCGACCTCGCCGAGCGAAGCGGTCAACGGCGTACTGAGCCTGTGCCGCGAACTGGCCGAAGGGGTACGCGGCGCACGCCGCTGAGCCCATAGCGGGCGCAATCCTCGACGTCGCGTGCGCCGGCCCGAGTGATTGCCGCCGCGGATGGCGCGCAACAAAAAACCGCTGCCCTGTCGCCAGGTGCAGCGGTTTTTTCGTCAGGGACTCAGGCCTTCACTCGCCCGCCCCGGCACGCTTGAGCAGCTGCTTGCAGCGCTCGGACAGGTGCACCACGCGCAGGTGCTTGCCGGCGCGCTCGTAGCGTTCGCGCAGGGTCTTCAGCGCGGCGATGGCGGAGTAGTCGACGAAGCTCAGGTGGCGGCAGTCCAGTGTCACCTGCTGCGGATCGTCGGCCGGCTCGAACTGATTGAGGAAGGTGGTGCAGGAAGCGAAGAACAGCGTGCCATGGGCACGGTACAGCTTGCTGCCGTCGGCCTGCAGGTCGCTGTCGGCATACAGCTCACGGGCATGCTGCCAGGCAAAGTTGAGCGCGGCGATGACGATGCCGCAGAGCACTGCGGTGGCCAGGTCGGTGACCACGGTGATGGCGGTCACCGCGACGATCACCAGCACGTCGTTGGCCGGCACCTTGCCGGCGACCCGCAGCGAGCCCCAGGCGAAGGTCTGCTGCGCCACCACGAACATCACGCCCACCAGCGCGGCCAGCGGGATGCGCTCGATCAGCGGCGAGAGGAACAGCACGAAGAGCAGGATCATCACCCCGGCGACCACGCCGGACAGCCGGCCACGGCCGCCGGAGCTGAGGTTGATCATGGTCTGGCCGATCATCGCACAGCCGCCCATGCCGCCGAACGCGCCGGAGACCATGTTGGCCGCACCGAGCGCCACGCACTCGCGGTTGGTGTTGCCGCGGCTCTGGGTGATCTCGTCGGTGAGGTTGAGGGTCAGCAGGGTTTCCAGCAGGCCGACCAGCGCCATCAGCACCGCGTAGGGGGCGATGATGCGCAGGGTCTCCAGGTTCCACGGAATGTCCGGCTGGGCGAATTGCGGCAGGCCGCCGGCGATATGCGCCATGTCGCCGAGGGTGCGGGTGGGCAAGTCGAGCAGGTACACCAGCAGGCCGACGCCGAGGATCGCCACCAGCGCCGGCGGCACCGCACGGGTCAGCTTCGGCAGCAGGTAGACCACGGCCATGGTCAGCGCCACCAGGCCCAGCATCCAGGACAGCGCGGCCCCTTGCAGCCAGCCGCCTTCGGCATGGAAGTGCTCCAGCTGCGACATCGCGATGACGATGGCCAGGCCGTTGACGAAGCCGAGCATCACCGGGTGCGGCACCATGCGCACCAGCTTGCCCAGGCGCAGCAGCCCGAACAGGATCATCAGCACGCCGCCGAGCAGCACGGTGGCCAGCAGGTACTGCGCACCGTGTTGCACCACCAGGGCGACGATCACCACGGCCATCGAGCCGGCCGCACCGGAAACCATGCCGGGACGGCCACCGAACAGGGCGGTGAGGGTGCAGATGATGAAGGCGCCGTACAGCCCCATCAGCGGGTTGAGCTGGGCGACCAGGGCGAAGGCGATGCACTCCGGCACCAGGGCGAAGGAGGAGGTCAGGCCGGCCAGCAGGTCGGCGCGTATGCGTGCGGGTTTCATGACGTCTCGGCTAGCCGGCTGGACCGGGCGATGGCGGATGAAGAAAAAAGGGGGCGCATGGTAGCGCCCATGCGCCCGGGCAACCAGTGAAGCGGGCAAATCACTGACTGATGGCAACGGGCCAAGCTCGCCAGCAGAGGGTGGTGGCGGCATTCCGGTCTGCGTGCAATGCGGCTTGGGCTGGATGGCGCGCGCGGGTAACCTGAGCGGAAACCGACGAGGATCCCGCTGATGAGCAAGAACCTGCTGATTACCGGTGCCAGCCGTGGCATCGGCCGCGCCACTGCCCTGCTGGCCGCCGCGCAGGGCTGGACGGTCGGCGTCAACTATCGCGAGGATCGCGCGGCCGCCGACGCGGTGGTGGCGCAGATCCAGGCGGCCGGCGGCCAGGCCGTCGCGCTGCAGGGCGACGTGGCCATCGAGGCCGACGTGCAGCGGCTGTTCGAAGCCATGGATGCACTCGGCCCGCTGCAGGGCCTGGTAGTCAATGCCGGCATCGTCGCACCGCCCCTGCCGCTGCTGGACATGAGCGGCGAGCGCCTGCGGCGCATGTTCGAGGTCAACGTGCTGGGCAGCTATCTCACCGCCCGCGAAGGCGCCCGGCGCATGGCCCGCAGCCGTGGCGGCGCGGGCGGCTCGATGGTGCTGGTGTCGTCGGTGGCAGCCAGCCTCGGCTCACCCTTCGAGTACGTCGACTATGCCGGGGCCAAGGGCGCCATGGACGTCCTGACCCGTGGCCTGGCCAAGGAGCTGGGCGGCGAGGGCGTGCGGGTCAACGCCGTGCGTCCGGGGCTGATCGATACCGACATTCACGCCAGCGGCGGCCAGCCGGATCGTGCCGAGCGCCTGGGCAAGGGCACCCCGCTGGGACGCGCCGGACGTGCCGAAGAAGTCGCCGAAGCGATCGTCTGGCTACTCGACGACAAGGCCAGCTACGCCACCGGCGCACTGCTCGATATCGCCGGCGGGCGCTAGTCCCAGGGCCGCAAGGGCGCGCCATATCACCGAAATACGCAAATGATAATCAATGCTATCATCTGCGTTTTCGACGCCCCGGGTGACGCCCATGGTCCAGCCCCTGCACGCCCCATGCCTCTACTCGCTGGATGACCTGCGCCGGCTGGGCCGCCGCCATCATGTGCACTACAGCCTGATTGGCACACAGCATGAAGACAACCCGTGCGTGATGCGGGGCTACATCAACGAGCAGCAAACCCGTCTGGGCATGACCCTGGTCAGCTCCGAGGTGCACACCTTGCATGGCTACCAGGCGCAGTCCTTCACCGCCCCCAGTCTCACCATGATCGTCCTGCTGGAAGGACAGGCCCAGCTCGACGGCGCCACCTCCACCACCCTCACGCCGGGTCAGGGCGTCACCCTGCTCAGCCAGGACGGGCCTGGCCAGAGTGCCCGGCATCACGCTCATCACCACCTGCGTGGTCTCAACCTGTCCATCGCTGACATCGATGACCTGGCGGACGAGCAACTGGCCGATCTGTTGCGTGCCAGCCTCCGACAGCGCCGCGTGTACACGCAACGCTGGAGCGTTCCGGCAGACCTGCAGCCTGCCCTGCAGACCCTGGCCGGCGAACGCTCGCACGGTTGCCTGCAGCGCCTGCTGCACGAAGGCCTGGCACTGCAGCTGTTGGCACATGGCCTGAACGCCATCGACGCCGACGAGCGCCACGCGCCCTCGCTCAACCCACGTGACCGCAGCCTACTGGAGCGGGTACGCGACTACCTGCATCAGGAACCTGGAGCCGAGCACAGCCTGCATCAGCTGGCACAGCTGGCGTGCATGAGCCCCAGCTCCCTGCGCCAGAAGTTCCAGCAGGCCTATGGTGTCAGCGTCATGGGCTACCTGCGCCAGCGCCGCATGGAGCTGGCCAGGCAATACCTCGGACAGGGCTGGCGCGTTCAGGATGTCGCCCACTACGTCGGCTACCGCCATGCCAGCAACTTCGCCACCGCATACCGGCAACACTTCGGCGTAGCGCCCCGCGAATCCATCTAGCCAGGCCCGACAGCATCCTCGCAGCGTTGTTCCAGGCCTGGCATCCGGCATAGGAACACTGGCATCGAGCAAAGGTATCGCCCGGACAAATGTGAATAATTCTCATCGACAAATTTTCCCGATGAGACGCCTGCAATGTCGAAATGCTCGATCCTCCCGCTCGCCCCGACCCTGCGCCGCGCATTGCTCGCCAGCGTCCTGCTGCCCCTGACGGCAGGCGCCGCCGCGCAAGAGGACGTTGAAGACACAGACGCACACGAAAGCAGCCTGACGCTGCCGGCGATGAACGTGCAGGGCACGCAGCTGCCGCAGTCTGAAACCGAGGGCACCGGCAGCTACACCACCGGCAGCATGTCCACCGCCGTGGGCCTGCCGCTGTCGATCCGCGAGACGCCGCAATCGGTGAGCGTCGTCACCCGCCAGCAGATCGAAGATCGCGGCCTGCGCGACACCGCCGCGATACTCGCCAGCGCCCCCGGTATCTCGATGAGCCGCAGCGACAGCAATCGCGTGTCGTTCTCCGCTCGCGGCTTCGACATCGACAACTTCCAGTTCGATGGCCTGGCTTCGCCGATCAACAACTTCTGGAACTTCGGCGCCACCGATGTCGACTCGGCGATCTATGATCGCGTCGAGATCGTGCGGGGCTCCACAGGGTTGCTGACCGGCGCCGGCAATCCTTCGGCTGCGGTCAACTTCATCCGCAAGCGCCCGCTGCCAGCGTTCGCCATCGGCGGCTCGCTCGGCAGCGGACGCTGGGACCAGCGCCGTGGCGATATCGACATCTCTACCCCGCTGACGGCCGACGGCAGGATCGCAGCCCGCGTGGTGGCGGCCTACTCCGAGCGCGATACCTTCGTCGACTATCAGCACTACGACAGTGAAACCCTGTACGGCGTGATCAGCGCGGAGCTGACCCCACGCACGCAACTCACGCTGAGCCTCGAACACCAGAAGAACGATACCGACGGCATGGGCGCGGGCGTGCCGATGTTCTATGCCGACGGGTCGCGCACCCACTATGGCCGCTCCACGGCCAACAACACCCAGTGGTCGTACTTCGGCACCGAGTCGAACACCGCCTTCATCGATCTCGAACACCAGTTGGAAAACGACTGGAAACTACGCGCGGCCTACAGCCGCACCGAGGCCGACTACGCGATGCGCTATGTGTTTCGCGGCGGCTATCCGGACCGCAACGACGCAGGCATGAGCGCCAGCTTCCTCAAGTATGACGGCGAGCGCACCCGTGACGACTGGCACCTGACCGGCAGCGGCCCGTTCGAGCTGCTGGGCCGCACGCATGACGCCGCGTTCGGCTGGATGAGCATCGCCGACGACCTGCAGATGGACCAATACCTGCCGCTGCCCGGCACCGCGCCGATCGCCGACTCGCAACTGGACTGCAGCAACGGCGCGATTGCCGAGCCCATCTGGTCGGGCACGCGCGCCAACGGCGACCGCACCGATATCCGCCAGACCGGCGGCTATGCGGTGACGCGCCTGTCGCTGGCCGATCCGCTGCATCTGATCCTGGGGGTTCGCGTCAGCACCTGGGAGATCGAACAGAACTACTTCGGCACCCAGCGCACCTATCGCTACAGCGACGAGGTCACGCCCTACGCCGGCCTGGTCTATGACCTCGACCGGACCTACAGCCTGTACACGAGCTACACCAGCATCTTCAAGAACCAGACGCAGCGTGCGCCGGATGGCAGCTTCCTCGATCCGGTCAGCGGCGACAGCTACGAGCTCGGCATCAAGGCCGGCTACCTGGACGGCCAGCTGAACGCCGCCCTGTCGGTCTATCGCACCAGGCAGGAGGGCCTGGCCGAGGCCATTCCCGATACCTTCCTGATCGCCGACCCCAGCCAGCAGGCCTACAAGGCCGGCGAGGGGGCCGTGGTCGACGGCTTCGACCTGGAGCTGAGCGGCGCGCTGAGCGAGGCGTGGAACCTGTCCACCAGCTACACCCACTTCATCGCCCGCAATGCCGAGGGCAAGGCGATCAATACCACCCACCCACGCACGCAGTTCAAGCTGTTCACCACCTACCGGCTGGACGGTGTACTGCGGGACCTGACCCTGGGCGGCGGCACGACCTGGCGCAGCGGCATCTCACGCGCCAACACCGGCAGCCCCAACGGCCCGGTGGACGTCAGCGCGGACAGCTATGCCCTGGTCGACCTGATGGCCAGGTACCAGATCAGCGAACACATCGCGGCGACCGCCAACCTCAACAACGTCTTCGACAAGCAATACCTCGAGCAGGTCGGCTTCTACAGCCAGCTCTGGTATGGCGAGCCGCGCAACCTGCAATTGACCCTGAGCGCGAGATTCTGAGCGTCGGCCGCCATCCGGGGCCGGTTGGCAGCTTCTCGCATGGGCCCCGCGCTGACGTCACTCGCGCAGACCGGCAGGCTCAATCCCAGCGCGGCGCGAAGCCCGGGTTGGCCACCCGCTCAGCGCGCTCCAGGGCGGCGATGGCGGCCATGTCGGCATCGCTCAGGCGCAGGTCGGCGGCGGCCAGGTTGGCGGCCAGGTTCTCGCGTTTGGTCGACGACGGAATCACCGCATAGCCCTGCTGCAGCGACCAGGCCAGGGCCACCTGCGCCGGACTGGCGCCATGCGCGGCAGCGATGCGCTGGATCTCCGGCTCGACCAGCACCTTGCCGTAGGCCAGCGGCATGTAGGCCGTCAGGTGGATGCCCTGCTGGCGGGCGAAATCGACCAGTTTGCGGTTCTGCAGCAGCGGATGGATTTCCACCTGATTGGTCGCGATCTCCTCGACACCCACCGCAGCGATGGCCTCGCGCAGATGGGCGATGGTGAAGTTGGAGACACCGATGGCCGATGTCAGCCCCTGGCGCTTGGCTTCCAGCAGTTCCTCCAGGTACTGCGCCACGGGAATCTCGTCGTTCGGCGATGGCCAGTGGATCAGCGTCAGGTCGACGCGCTGCAGAGCCAGACGTTGCAGGCTCTCCTGCAGGCTGGCGAGCACCCGGCCACGGCCGAGATTCTCGGTCCAGACCTTGGTGGTGACGAACAGCTCGTCGCGGGCCACGCCACTCTCGGCGATGGCCTGACCGACCGCCGCTTCGTTGCCGTAGGCTTGCGCGGTGTCGACATGCCGGTAGCCCAGTTCGAGGCCGCTGCGCACAGCGTCGATGGCGACCTGGTCCTTGAGGCGGAATGTGCCAAGGCCGACAGGGGGAAGAAATGTCATGACGGGTCTCCTCATGGGTTGCGCAGCGCTTGCAGAGCGCCGGGTGGCTCAGGGAATGAAAGATTCGGCCCGCTCACTGCGGGAAAAGTTGCACGGCCGCAGCCAGGATGCACATGGCGCCCGGCCAGACAGGGCGAGCAGGCTTGCTGGAGACGCAGTATCCGGGCCAGACTCATGCGGAAAAAGCCGACAACCTGGCAAACACCTTTGACTGAAGTTCAACAATGAAGACCAGCCTGGAAGAAATGCTCGCCTTCGTCAGCGTGGTCGACAGCGGCTCGATCAGCGCCGCCGCCGAACAGCTGGAGCAGACCGCCTCCGGCGTCAGCCGCGCCCTCAGCCGCCTGGAAGAAAAGCTCGCGGTGACCCTGCTGCGCCGTACCACCAGACGCCTGGAGCTGACCGAGGAGGGCGAGCTGTTCCTCGCCCAGGCCCGGCGCATCCTCGCCAGCGTGGAGGAGGCCGAGGAGCAGATGGCCCTGCGTCGCCAGGCACCCGCCGGGCGCCTGCGCATCAACACCGCCTCGCCCTTCATGCTGCACGTGATCGTTCCGCTGATCGGCGAGTTTCGCGCACGTTACCCGCAGATCGAGCTGGAGCTGAACAGCGACGACCGCATCATCGACCTGCTCGAGCGGCGTACCGACCTGGCCATCCGCATCGGTCACCTGCCGGACTCCAGCCTGCATGCCCGACCGCTGTATCACAGCCGCCGGCGCGTGCTGGCCAGCCCGGAGTACCTGCGCAGGCATGGCCACCCGGCGCGCAGCGAAGACCTGCAGGGGCACTGCCTGATCGGCTTCACCGAACCCGACAGCCTGAATGAATGGCCACTGCGCCATGCCCTCGGCGAGCGCTGGCGGATCACCCCGAGCCTGCGCGCCTCCAGCGGCGACACCATGCTCGAACTGGCCCTGGCCGGCGAAGGGCTGGTGTGCCTGTCGGACTTCATGACAGACGCGGCCCGCGCCCGTGGCGCACTGGTGGAGGTGCTGGCCGAACAGCGCGTGGAGGTGCGCCAGCCGATCAATGCGGTGTACTACCGCAACACCGCGCTGGCCTCACGCATCACCTGCTTTCTGGACTTTCTCAGCGAACGCCTGAGCGACTCGGGCCAGGGCGGCATGAGCGGTGAACCACGACGCTAGCCGCTGCAGTCCCGACAACGCACCCGAGGCACGATGAAAAAGGGCGACTCAGCGAGTCGCCCCCTTGTCCCGCCAAACGCTCACTGCGCCGCCTGCAGGCTCCACTCGGCGAGCTTCTGCTGCTTGTAGCTGAGCGCCGCTGCCGGCACCGGCGTGACCTTGCCGGTCTCCATCCAGCGCTTGAGGCGGTTGGCGTCGGCCATGTGGGTGTACTTGCCGAACGCGCCGAGCACGACGAACGCCACCGAACGATTGGCCATGGTGGTGGCCATCACCAGGCACCGACCGGCGGCATTGGTGAAGCCGGTCTTGCTCAGGTTGATGTTCCAGTCGGCCTTGCGCACCAGGGCATTGGTGTTGCGAAAGCCCAGGGTGTAGTTGGGCTTGCGAAAGGCCACGGTGGCTTCCGAGTCCGTGGTGAACTGATGGATCAGCGGGTACTGGGCCGCGGCCTTGACCATCAATGCCAGGTCGCGGGCGGTGGACACGTTCTCCTCGGAGAGGCCGGTGGGCTCGACGAAGTGGCTGCGGTTCATGCCCAGGGCCTTCGCCTTGGCGTTCATCGCCCTGATGAAAGCGACCTGGCCACCCGGATAGTGATGGGCGAGGCTGGCCGCCGCGCGATTCTCCGAGGACATCAGCGCCAGGTGCAGCATGTCGCGACGGCTGAGCTCGCTGCCCACGCGCACGCGCGAGAACACGCCCTGCATTTCCTTGGTGTCGCGGATGTTGACCGGCAGCACCTCGTCCAGCGGCAGCTTGGCATCGAGGGTGACCATGGCGGTCATCAGCTTGGTCACCGAAGCGATCGGCAGACGCAGGTCGGGGTTGCTGGAATAGAGTTCCTTTCCGGTCTTCAGATCCACTAACAGCGCGCTACCGGCGGCCAGCTCCTGCTGGGGCTGAACAGGCGCAGCCTGAAGGTTCGAAACTGCAAGGCTTCCGCACAGCAGCAAGCCTAAAATCGAATGACGGAATTTCACGGTTCACTTCACCGGTTGTATGAGGAAGCCGACGAGATGGCGGCAACAACCAGTATAGGGATTGTGCCCGCGCTCTTGCAGTATGGCCCGATCAAACACTTGCGCCTGGCGCATCCAGCTCGGCCTGCAACCAGTCGACGAAGCGCGCGGTGAGGCGCTGGCGCCGCTTGCGCTCGGGCAATACCAGGTAATAACCGAACGCCGACTGCGCTTCGGCATCACCCAGACGACAGAGTAGGCCCTGGGCCAGCAGTTCGTCGACCAGGTGGCGCCAGCCGATGGCCACCCCCTGGCCGGCAATGGCCGCCTGGATCAGCAGGGTGTAGTTGTCGAAGCGCAGCGCGCCGGGCGTGGGCAGGCTGCTGATGCCCAGTGCGCGGAACAGCCCGTCCCAGTCGAACCAGCGCGAGCGGTGCTCGGGGCGCAGGTGCAGCAGGGGCAGCTCGGCCAGCGCCGCAACTGGCAACGGCGGCTGGCGCTCGCCCAGCAGGCGCGGGCTGCACACCGGAAACACCTCCTCGCGAAACAGCAGGTGCGCCTCGCCGTGCTTGAAGCGGCCATCGCCAAAGCGGATCGCCACATCGATGTCGCTGGGTACCGTGGCCGGATCGCGCTCGCTGGTGATCAGGCTGACGTCCACCTCCGGGTACAGGCGGTTGAAACGCTGCAGGCGCGGCATCAGCCAATAGGCGGCGAAGGCGAAGTCGGTGGCCACCTGCAGCACCTCGTGCTGCTGCCGTGCGGTGACCGCCGCCAGTCCGGCGTCGAGACTGGCCAGGCCCTCCTGCACGTGAGCCAGCAGCAGCTCGCCCGCCTCGGTCAGCACGATGCCGCGGTAGACACGGTCGAACAGGCGCGTGGCCAGTTGCTGCTCCAGGCGCTTGATCTGCTGGCTGATGGCCGGCTGGCTGCTGCCCAGTTCGTTCGCGGCCGCCGTGAAGCTCAGCTGGCGCGCGGCCGACTCGAACACCCGCAATGCGTCGAGGGACAGGCCATCGATGGCTTTAAACATAAGTTCTGCTTATCCGAGGCATGTTTCTCAGCCGGGTTTACCCTGTCGGGGTTCTACCGGAATCATGGCCCCAGCACTGTCGCATAAACCAACAGTATGGAATCCCCGCCGCCATGAAACGCCCGAACATCCTCTTCATCATGGCCGACCAGATGGCCGCGCCGATCCTGCCCCTGCACGATGCCGCCTCGCCGGTGCAGATGCCCAACCTGATGAAGCTGGCCGAACAGGCCGTGGTGTTCGACTCGGCCTACTGCAACAGCCCGCTCTGCGCGCCTTCACGCTTCACCCTGGTCAGCGGCCGCCTGCCGTCGAAGATCGGCGCCTACGACAACGCCGCCGACCTGCCCGCCGATGTGCCGACCTACGCCCATTACCTGCGTCGCCTCGGCTACCGCACGGCATTGTCGGGCAAGATGCACTTCTGCGGCCCGGACCAGCTGCACGGCTACGAGGAGCGCCTGACCAGCGACATCTACCCGGCGGACTACGGCTGGGCGGTGAACTGGGACGAGCCGGACACGCGCGCCACCTGGTACCACAACATGTCGTCGGTGCTGCAGGCCGGCCCCTGCGTGCGCAGCAACCAGCTCGACTTCGACGAGGAAGTGGTGTTCAAGGCGCGCCAGTACCTCTACGACCACGTGCGCCTGACACCCGAGCAGCCGTTCTGCCTGACCGTGTCGATGACCCACCCGCACGACCCCTACACCATCCCGCGCGAGTACTGGGATCGCTACGAGGGCGTGGACATCCCCATGCCACGCCAGCGCATCGCGCAGAGCGAGCAGGACCCGCACTCGCAGCGCCTGCTGAAGGTCATCGACCTGTGGGACAAGCCGTTGCCCGAGGACAAGATCCGCGATGCGCGGCGCGCCTACTTCGGCTCCTGCAGCTATATCGACGACAACATCGGCAAGCTGCTGAAGACCCTGGAAGAGTGCGGCCTGGCCGAGGACACCCTGATCGTCTTCTCCGGCGACCATGGCGACATGCTTGGCGAGCGCGGCCTCTGGTACAAGATGCACTGGTTCGAGATGTCCGCCCGCGTGCCACTGCTGGTGCACGCGCCGCAGCGCTTCGCCGCGCAGCGGGTCAGCCAGTCGGTGTCGACCCTCGACCTGCTGCCGACCCTGGTGGAGCTCGCCGGCGGCCAGCTCGATGCCGACCTGGAACTGGAGGGGCGCTCGCTGCTGCCGCACCTCAAGGGCGAGGGCGGGCATGACGAGGTGCTCGGCGAATACATGGCCGAGGGCACCGACAGCCCGCTGATGATGATCCGCCGCGGGCCGTGGAAATTCGTCTACTCCGAGCGCGACCCGCTGCTGCTGTTCGACCTGCATGCGGATCCGCAGGAGCAGCACAACCTCGCCGAGAGCAGCGTGCATCGCAGCACCGTCGCCGGCTTTCTCGCCGAAGCCCGTGAGCGCTGGGACCTGGCGGCGATCCATGCCGCGACCCTGGCCAGCCAGCGCCGCCGGCGCCTGGTCGCCGCCGCCCTGAGCCAGGGCCGGCTGACCAGCTGGGACCACCAGCCCTGGGTCGACGCCAGCCAGCAGTACATGCGCAACCACATCGACCTCGACGACCTGGAACGCCGCGCGCGCTTCCCTCAGGTATGAACCGTTACCGACTGCCGCCCCCAAAAGGACACCTCTAAAAACTACCTGCGTTGCCATCGCTGCGTTAAAAACAGGCTCAAAATGCTCATTTACAACTCGTAAACTCCGCTTTTTCGCCTGTTTCTGCCTTGCGCTGGCTGCCTCGCCTACGTTTTTAAAAGTGCCCAAAACAGAAGAAAAAAGGAGAGACGCCATGAACCGATTCAGCGTGCTGTTACTCGCCACCGCGCTCTGCAGCGCCGGCAATGTCTGGGCCGAGGACGCAGCCTGCTCCACGGTCAAGCTGGGTGATCCGGGCTGGAGCGACATCGCCGTGACCAACGGCATCGCCAGCTTCCTGCTCGAAGGCCTGGGCTACACGGCAAAAAGCCAGACCCTGGCCGTGCCGATCATCTTCGCCGGGCTGCAGAAGGGCCAGGTCGACGTGTTCCTCGGCAACTGGATGCCGGCGCAGCAGAGCAACTACGACAAGTTCGTCGCCAGCGGCGAGGGGGACAAGCTGGCGCAAAACCTCGAGGGCACCGAGTACACCCTGGCGGTTCCGAGCTATGCCTATGAGGCCGGAGTGAAGACCTTCGCCGACCTCGACAAGCACGCCGACCAGTTCGGCAGGAAGCTCTACGGCATCGCCTCCGGCTCCCCCGCCAACGAGTCGATCAAGCAGATGATCGCCACTGACGAGTTCGGCCTGGGCGACTGGAAGCTGGTGGAGTCCAGCGAGCAGGCGATGCTGGTGCAGGTCGGCCGCGCGGTGAAGCGCGAGCAGTTCGTGGTGTTCCTCGGCTGGACCCCGCACCCGATGAACGTGCAGTACGACATGCAGTACCTGCGCGGCGGCGAGAAGTACTTCGGTGACAGCGGCCAGGTCAACACCCTGGCGCGCAAGGGCTATGCCGCGCAGTGCCCCAATGTCGGCAAGCTGATGAGCAACCTCGCCTTCACCCAGGACATGGAGAACAGCATCATGGACCAGGTGCTGAGCAAGGAGGCCAGCAACGATGCCGCGATCAAGGCCTGGCTCAAGGCCAACCCGCAGGTGCTCGACGGCTGGCTGCAGGGCGTGACCACCCGTGACGGTGGCGACGGCCTGGCAGCGGTGAAAGCCCGGCTTTGAATTAGCCGACACAAGTGAGTAGGGTGGAGTCGCCTACGGCCCACCCTCGACCCTGACCATGCGCCTACCCGATCGACAGACCCTGTTGCCATTTCTGCGCTGGCTGCCTGGCACCAGCCGCAAGACCCTGGGCAACGACCTGCTGGTAGGCCTGACCGGCGCCATCCTGGCCCTGCCACAATCGCTGGCCTATGCCCTGATCGCCGGGCTGCCGGCCGAATACGGCCTGTACGCCGCCATCGTGCCGGTGATCATCGCCTGCCTGTGGGGCTCGTCCTGGCACCTGATCTGCGGGCCGACGGCGGCCATCTCCATCGTGCTGTTCACCAGCGTCAGCCCCATGGCGCGCATGGGCAGCGAAGAATTCATCGCCCTGGTGTTGCTGCTGACCTTTCTCGCCGGCCTGTTCCAGTGGCTGCTCGGCCTGCTGCGCTTCGGCGCGCTGGTCAACTTCGTCTCGCAATCGGTGGTGCTCGGCTTCACCCTCGGCGCGGCGCTGGTCATCGCCCTCGGCCAGGTCCCCAACCTGCTGGGCGTGGAAATGCCCAGCCAGGCCACCGCGCTGAGCAGCCTGCTGCAGATCGGCCAGCACCTGCCCGAGACGCACTGGCCCAGCCTGGCGCTGGCCGCCTTCACCCTGCTGCTGAGCGTCGCCATCCGGCATTTCTGGCCCAAGGCACCGGCACTGCTGATCGGCCTGGTCGGCGGCAGCCTGGTGGCCTGGCTGCTACCGACACACCTGGCCGGGGAGATCGCCCTGGTCGCCCCCTTCGCCGGCAGCCTGCCGCCACTGACAATGCTCAGCTTCGACCTCGACGACGTCCTGCGCCTGCTGCCTGCAGCGGTGGCCTGCGGCATGCTCGGGCTGGTCACCAGCCTGTCCATCGCCCGCGCCCTGGCGGTGAAATCGCATCAGTTCCTCGACGCCAACCAGGAAGTGCGCGCCCAGGGTCTGTCGAACATCGTCGGCCCGTGGTTCTCCGGTTCGCTGTCGGCCGGCTCCTTCACCCGCTCGGCGCTGAACCTGCAGGCGGGTGCGCGTACTCCTCTGGCGGGGATCTTCTCGGCCTTGCTGGTGGCCCTGTTCGCCGTGTTCGGTGCGGCGCTGCTGACCCACATCCCGCTGCCGGTGATGGCCGCAGGCATCCTGCTGATCTGCTGGGGGCTGTTGGACCTGCCGGCGATTCGGGCACTGCGCCGGGTCAGCCGCTCCGAGTTCGCGGTGATGCTGCTGACCTTCGCCGCCACCCTGGTGCTGGAACTGCAGACGGCGATCTACGCCGGCGTGCTGGCATCGCTGTTCTTCTACCTCAAGCGCACCTCGCAGCCGCGCGTACGCCTGTGGCATGACGGCGACGACGAGGTGCTGCGCATCGATGGCTCGATCTTCTTCGGCGCCTGCCAGTACATCCAGCAGTTGCTGCAGCGCAGCCGTGGCCAGCGCCTGGTGATCGACGCGCGGCACATCAACTTCATCGACTACGCCGGGGTGGAGATGCTGCATCAGGAAGCACGCCGCCTGCAGGCCCTGCAGCGCAGCCTGGTGCTGCGTCAGGCGCGGCCCCAGGTGATCGAGGAGATTCTCAAGCTGGAAGGCGCGGAGCACTGCCCGGTGCAGTTCGAAGACTGAGTGAGCGGCGTCGCACCCTACGCGGCTGACCCTCAGTCCTCGGCGTCATCGAGCACGCTCAGATCCAGCACGTGCGAACGCCCGATCCACATCGCACAGTCGCGATGGTCGCGCAGTTCGTTGCCGGTGATCGGGTGCAGCAGGACGTCCAGGCCACCGCGGTTGAGCATCAGCCAGGGCACCAGGTCGGCGAACAGGTCGGCGCGGAAGGCCAGCTGGCAACTCCAGCACGGATGCGGCCCGACCAGGCGCTCGTGCACCCGCCCCATCTTCACTGGAAAGCGCTTCGCCGCGTCCTCGCAGAGGGCACGCGCCTGCTCCAGCGTAGCGGCATCGAAATAGACGTGGGCATGGTAACCACTGATACGCACCATCTCGTCCATCTGCCGCTCCTCAGGCCATCAGTTGACGACGCAGTTCGGCCAGCACCGGCGCCGTGTCCGGGCGCACGCCGCGCCACAGCGCGAAGGCCTCGGCAGCCTGCTCGACCAGCATGCCGAGGCCGTCCAGGCACTGCGCCGCACCCTGCTCGGCGGCCCAGCGGTTGAAGGCGGTCGGCTCGCGGCCGTACATCATGTCGTAGCACACCGTGTGGCCGGGCTGGATCAGGCTCGGTGCAATCGGCGGCAACTCGCCGCCGAGGCTGGCCGAGGTGCCGTTGACGATCAGGTCGACCGGCGCATCGATCCAGTCGAAGCCGACGGCCTTCAGCGGACCCAGCTCGGTGAACTCCAGCACCAGTTTCTCAGCCTTGCACAGCGTGCGGTTGGCCACCACCAGGCTCGCCGGGCGCTGCGCCAGGAAGGGCTCGAGCACGCCGCGCACGGCGCCACCGGCACCCAGCACGAGGATGCGCTTGCCGGCCAGGCTGAAACCGGCGTTGTCCTGCAGGTCGCGGGTCAGCCCGGCGCCGTCGGTGTTGTCGCCGAGCAGGCGACCGTCCTCCAGCTTCTTCAGGGTATTCACCGCGCCGGCCCGGCGGGCACGCTCGGTCAGCTCGTCGGCAAGGCGAAAGGCCTCTTCCTTGAAGGGCACGGTGACGTTGCCGCCAAGGCCTTCCGCGAAGAAGGCACGGGCATCGCCGACGAAGTCATCGAGGGGCGCCAGACGCGCCTCGTAGGTCAGCGCCTGCCCGGTCTGTTCGGCGAACAGACGATGGATCAGCGGCGACTTGCTATGGCCGATGGGGTTGCCGAAGACGCAGTAGCGGTCCATGGAAAATCCTATCTGTGTAGGAGCCAGCTTGCTGGCGATTCGCTCTGCAGCCAGATCGCCCGCAAGCGGGCTCCTACGGGTACGGGGATGACTCGTAGCCCGGATGCAATCCGGGAGCGCTCATGGAATGGTCCCGGGCTACATCATGGATTGGTCGACAACCAGTCGCGGTCGGTGAGGAAGTACTCGGTCAGGCGCGCTTCTTCACTGCCCGGCTGCGGCTTCCAGTCGTAACCCCAGCGCACGTGCGGCGGCAGCGACATGAGGATCGACTCGGTACGCCCGCCGGACTGCAGGCCGAACAGGGTGCCACGGTCGAACACCAGGTTGAACTCGACGTAGCGGCCTCGACGGAACGCCTGGAACTCGCGCTCGCGCTCACCGAAGGGGGTCAGCTTGCGGCGCTGCACGATGGGCAGGTAAGCCTGGATGTAGGCATCGCCGATGGCGCGGATGAAGGCGAAGCAGGTGTCGAAATCCCACTCGTTGAGGTCATCGAAGAACAGCCCGCCGATACCGCGCGGCTCGCCACGGTGCTTGAGGTGGAAGTAGCGGTCGCACCAGGCCTTGTACTTCGCGTACACCTCGGCACCGAACGGCGCACAGGCGTCATGCGCGACCTGGTGCCAGAACACGCAGTCTTCCTCGGTGGCGTAGTAGGGCGTCAGGTCGAAGCCGCCACCGAACCACCACACCGGTTCCTCGCCTTCCTTCTCGGCGCTGAAGAAGCGCACGTTGGCGTGCGAGGTGGGCACATGGGGGTTTTCCGGGTGGATCACCAGCGACACGCCAAGGGCCTGGAAGCCACGTCCGGCCAGTTCCGGACGGTGGGCGCTGGCCGAAGGCGGCAGGCTGTCGCCGAACACGTGGGAGAAGTTGACCCCGCCTTTCTCGATCAGCGCGCCGTTCTCGATCACCCGCGTGCGGCCACCGCCGCCAGCCGGACGCTGCCAGGCATCCTCGATGAACACGGCCTGGCCGTCTTCGGTTTGCAGGGCGGAGCAGATACGGTCTTGCAGGTCGAGCAGATAGGCCTTAACGGCCTCGGTACGGTCAGTCACGGCGGCACCTTGAACAGGGAGCAGGTCGAAATCGGAGGGCAGCATAGCACTCGACAACCCCGCTCCGCAGTTGACGTCAGTCAATCGGGAGGATTGGATAGGCCCTTTCGCCGCCAGCAGGCGGCTCATGTCAGACAAGGAATCGGAGATGGCCAAGCGCATTCAGTTCAGCCAGCACGGCGGCAGCGACGTACTCGAGTACCGTGACTACCAGCCGGCCGCCCCGGGCCCGCGCGAAGTGCGGGTGGCCAACCAGGCCATCGGCCTGAACTTCATCGACACCTATTTCCGCAGCGGCCTGTACCAGCCACCGGCCCTGCCTTCGAGCCTGGGTACCGAGGGTGCCGGCGTGGTCGAGGCGGTGGGCAGCGAGGTCAGCGCCTTCGCCGTGGGCGACCGCGTCGCCTACGCCACCGGCCCGCTCGGCGCCTACAGCGAACTGCACGTGCTGCCCGCCGAGAAGCTGGTGAAGCTGCCGGACGGCATCAGCTTCGAGCAGGCCGCCGCGGTGATGCTCAAGGGCCTGACCGTGCAGTACCTGCTGCGCCAGACCTGCGAACTGAAGGGCGGCGAGACCATCCTGTTCCATGCCGCCGCCGGTGGTGTCGGTTCCTTCGCCTGCCAGTGGGCGAGGGCGCTGGGCGTCAGGCTGATCGGCACCGTCAGCTCGGTGCAGAAGGCCGCACGCGCCCGGGAGCAGGGCGCCTGGGCGACCATCGACTACAGCCATGAGAACGTGGCGCAGCGCGTGCTGGAGCTGACCGACGGGGCCAAGTGCCCGGTGGTCTATGACGGCGTCGGCAAGGACACCTGGGAAACCTCGCTGGACTGCGTGGCGCCGCGCGGTCTGCTGGTCAGCTTCGGCAACGCCTCGGGTGCGGTCACCGGGGTCAACCTGGGGATCCTGGCGCAGAAGGGCTCGCTGTTCGTCACCCGCCCGACCCTGGCCGGCTATGCCACCAGCGCCGAGCGCCTGCAGGCCATGGCCGACGAACTGTTCGGCATGATCGCCAGCGGCCAGCTGCAGGTGGAGATCAGCAGCCGCTACGCGCTGAAGGACGCCGCCGCCGCGCAGGACGCACTGAGCTCGCGGCAGACCACCGGCTCAACCATCCTGCTGCCCTGAGCCAGTGGCCCGGATGCAATCCGGGGGACGATTCAAGTTCCACCCCCGGATTGCATCCGGGCTACGTGTGGGAGGGGCTTTAGCCGCGAGCTTTCAACGCTTCAGGACGGGCGGATCACATCGCCGGTGCGCAGGTCACGGATCAGGCTGGGGTTGCGTCGACCACCCAGTGCGCCACCCAGCACCTTGTCCAGCTCGCCGGGGAAATACTGCTCGACGCGCAGGCGCGAACGCGCCGACGGGCGGCCAGCCGGATTGGCCGACGTGGAAATCAGCGGCCCGGTGTAACGGCACAGCGCGCGCACCAGCGGGTGATCGGTGACGCGCAGGGCGACGGTGTCATGCATGCCGGTGACCCATTCGGGCAGACGATTCTGGTGCGGCACCAGCCAGGTGTTCGGTCCCGGCCAACTGCCGGCCAGGCGCTCCTGCCAGACCTCGGGCAGGTCCCCGAGCAGGAAGTCGAACTGTTCGATGGCATCGGCCACCAGAATCAGGCCCTTGTGCATCGGGCGCTCCTTGAGCGCCAGCAGTCGGTCCACCGCCTCTTCGTTCCACGGGTCGCAGCCCAACCCCCAGACCGCCTCGGTCGGATAGGCGATAACGCCACCCTCACGCACCACACGCGCCGTTTGCTGTATCTGCCAGTTGCTGGCCATCGACTGTCTCCCGCTGAACGAATGGCCGGCAGTCTATCCAAGACGGGGCGGCGACTGTAGCCCGGCGACCATGCGGGGATCACATCGGCGCCTGCGCCACGACAAAGCGGGCCGCCGGCGCCTTCTGCAAGCGCCGTGGCGGCTGCGCCTGATGCGGCCTGGTGGATGGATGAAGCGCCATCCACCCTACGGACAGCCTGAGTGGAAGGGGATGCGCGGATCGCACGGCGGCGAACAGCAGACGCCGCTCACGCCTGGCGCGCCAACCAGCGCCCAGCCTCGCTGCACACCCGACCCTCGAGCTCCAGCTCGGTCAGGGCGGCGAGAACCTCTGCCAGAGGCAAGCCACTGGCCTGGACCAGCGCCTCGGTGCTGTGCGGCGCGGCATGCAACAGGGCCAGCAACGGATGCTCGACGCGAGCCGGCGGCGCCGGCGGGGCTGCGATGGGTGACGCGTGCCAGCCCCGCAAGGCCTCCAGAACATGCTCGGTGCTCTCCACCAGCGTGGCGCCGTCGCGAATCAGCTGGTGACAGCCACGCGCGCCCGGATGATGAATCGAGCCGGGGATGGCGTAGACCTCGCGCCCCTGCTCGACCGCCAGCCGGGCGGTGATCAGCGAACCGCTCGACGGACTGGCCTCGACCACCAGCACCCCGAGCGACAGGCCACTGATGATGCGGTTGCGCCGCGGGAAGTTGCTCGCCTGGGGCGGGCAATCCAGCGGCAACTCGGAAACCAGCGCGCCGCCCTGGTCGGCGATCTGCCTCGCCAGGCGTTCATGGCGACGCGGATAGAGGCGCTGCAGGCCGGTGCCGAGCACCGCGACGGTCCGGCCACCCGCGTCCAGGGCGCCCTGATGGGCCGCCCCGTCGATCCCCAGGGCCAGGCCGCTGGTTATCACGAAACCGCCCGCCGCCAGGCTGCGGGCGAAGGCACGGGCGTTGTCCAGCCCCGGCGCCGATGCGCGGCGGCTGCCGACCATCGCCAGTTGCGGCGCCTCCAGCACCAGCGGGTCGCCCGCCACGAACAGCAGCGGCGGTGCATCCGCCAGCTCCGCCAACAGCGCCGGATAGCGTGGATCGTCCCACATCAGCAGGTGCTGGCCTGGCTCATCCAGCCAGCGCAGCGCCTCCGTGGCCCGCTGACGGATCTCGGCGCTGCGCCGCGGCTCGGCACAGACGGCCGGCAAGCCCAGCGAACGCCAGGCACTGGCCGGCGCACTGAGCGCGGCCGAGGCACTCGCGAAGGCGCTGAGCAATTTGAGAAAGCGACGTGGCCCCAGCTCCGGCAACAGATGCAGGCGCAGGCGCGCTTCGAGTTCGGCGGGAGAAATGCTGGGGGACAGCGAGGAGGACGCAGACATGGCGATTCTTCCCTGAGCGGTGCAGTCGCCATCCTGGCGACACCGGTAGAAAGCACGAGCCCCGCATCAGCGGGGCTCGTCGGGTGTTACGGGTTGCGAACCTTGTCCATCACCGCCAGTTGGCGGCTCGCCTGCAGGATCAGGCCGTAACTGAGCTTGTCGTAGGTGCGGAACACCATCAGCAGGCCGGAGCGCTCGTCCGGGACCTTGACGTTCTCGCCGGTCACGCGATCGCGCACGGTCTCGCCGGTCTTGTACACCGCCAGCACGTTGCCGATCTCCAGGCCGTCACGGGTACCCTTGTTCAGGGTGACCACGTCGAACTGGCCGATCTGACTAACACCACGCGGCACGTCGAGAATCACACCCTTGATCTCGCTGGTCGGCTCGCTGGGCATGAAGGAGGAGTTGATCGCCCGCTCCTCGGTGGGGAACAGACGGTCGCCCAGGCGCACTTCCTCGGTCGAGCGGCTCAGCACGAAGGTGCCGATATCGCCTTCCTCGGCGACGATCTCACCGGTGCCGATATCGTCGGCGTTGATACCGAGGAATTCCTTGGTATCCGGATCGGTGTAGGTCTTGCCCTGGCGGAACACACCGTAGATCGGGTTCTGCTCGTCGAACTGGCCACGGGCATAGACACGGTCACCGGCGCCGCTGACCACGCGCTCGGCGTTGCCGGCGACGATGTAGGGCTTGCCGTTGAACTCTTCGGGCGTATCGACGATGCGGTTGCTCAGCAGGAAGCTGTTGATCGCCTCCAGCGGAATGGTCGGGATCGCCTGGGCCATCGGCGTGCTGCGCACCTGCGGCGACAGCTTGATGGTGCCGCGCGACTCGCCGCGATTGAGCATCAGGCGCGGCTGGCCATCCACGTAGACGAGATTCAGGGTGTCGCCAGGGTAGATCAGGTGCGGGTTGGCCACCTGCGGGTTGGCGTGCCAGATCTCCGGCCATTTCCACGGCTGACTGAGGAACTTGCCGGAAATGTCCCAGAGGGTATCGCCCTTGACGACGGTGTAACGGTCCGGATGACCGTCCTTGAGTTGCACTGCGGCCTGAGCCATGCAGGTCAGGGCCATTCCGCCAGCTGCCAGGAGCAAGGCGAGTAGTGATTTCCTCATACGGTGAATCCCTTTATTATGTGTCTTCACGTGAAGCGCCCTAGCGCCGCGTGCCAAACCCGCTGAATACGCGGCGTGAAGCCGTTTTTCAATGCTGTTCATCATCTTAGCAGCGGATTTTGACTTTATTCCACAAGTGCATCACAAACGCATATGGCGATCCTGAATATCCTCGAATTTCCTGATCCACGCCTGCGTACCATCGCTAAACCGGTGGACGTCGTGGACGACTCCATCCGTCAGCTGGTCGATGACATGTTCGAGACCATGTATGACGCTCCGGGTATCGGCCTGGCCGCAACCCAGGTCAACGTGCACAAGCGCGTGGTGGTCATGGACCTGTCCGAAGACAAGTCCGAGCCGCGGGTGTTCATCAACCCCGAGTTCGAATCGCTGACCGACGAGATGGACCAGTACCAGGAAGGCTGCCTGTCGGTGCCCGGCTTCTATGAGAACGTCGATCGCCCGCAGAAGGTCAAGATCAAGGCGCTGGACCGCGATGGCCAGCCTTACGAGCTGATCGCCGAAGGCCTGCTCGCCGTGTGCATCCAGCATGAGTGCGATCACCTCAACGGCAAGCTGTTCGTCGATTACCTGTCCAACCTCAAGCGCGACCGGATCAAGAAGAAGCTGGAAAAACAGCATCGCCAGCGTGCCTGACCCCCGTTTACCCGAAAGGCTTGCCACGGCAAGCCTTTTTCTTTGGTGACTGCCCCATGCGTATCGTCTTTGCCGGCACCCCGGAATTCGCCGCCGAGCACCTCAAGGCCCTGCTGGCCAGCCAGCACGACATCATCGCCGTCTACACCCAGCCGGATCGCCCGGCCGGGCGTGGCCAGAAACTGATGCCCAGCCCGGTCAAGCAGCTGGCCCTGGAGCACGGCATCGCCGTCTACCAGCCGGCCAGCCTGCGCAATGCGGAGGCTCAGGCCGAACTGGCGGCGCTGCAACCCGACCTGATGGTGGTGGTGGCCTACGGCCTGATCCTGCCGCAGGTGGTGCTCGACACCCCGCGCCTGGGCTGCATCAACAGTCACGCCTCGCTGCTGCCGCGCTGGCGCGGCGCCGCGCCGATCCAGCGCGCGGTGCAGGCTGGCGATGCCGAGAGCGGCGTCACCGTGATGCAGATGGAGGCCGGCCTGGATACCGGGCCGATGCTGCTCAAGGTGACGACACCGATCTCTGCCGAGGACACCGGCGGCAGCCTGCATGATCGCCTGGCCCGGCTCGGCCCGCAGGCGGTCCTGCAGGCCGTCGACGGCCTGGCGGCTGGCACCCTCGCGGGCGAGGTGCAGGACGATGCCCTGGCCAACTATGCGCACAAGCTGAACAAGGACGAGGCACGCCTCGATTTCAGCCGGCCTGCCGTGGAGCTGGAGCGCCTGGTGCGCGCCTTCCACCCCTGGCCGATCTGCCACAGCACGCTGAACGGTGAGGCGCTGAAGGTGCATGCCGCCGAGCTGGCGGAAGGCACTGGCGTCCCCGGCAGCATTCTCGCCGCGGACAAGAGCGGCCTGACCGTGGCCTGCGGCGAGGGCGCGCTGCGCCTGACCCGTCTGCAGCTGCCCGGCGGCAAGCCGCTGGCCTTCAGCGACCTGTACAACAGCCGTCGCGAACAGTTCGCCCCCGGCCTGGTACTCGGTCAATGAACCCACGTCTGGCTGCCGCCCGCGCCTTGACCGCCGTACTGTCCGGCAAGGCCTCGCTGGGCAGCAGCCTGCCGCCGCAGCTGGACAAGGTCGAACACCACGACCGCGCCCTGGCGCAGGACCTGGCGTTCGGCGCCGCCCGCTGGCAACCGCGCCTGCAACTGCTCGCCGAGAAGCTGCTGGAAAAGCCCTTCAAGGCCGCCGACAAGGACGTCGAAGCCTTGCTGCTGGTCGGCCTCTACCAGTTGCTGCACAGCCGCATCCCGGAGCACGCCGCCATCAGCGAAACGGTCGGCTGCGCCGGCGCGCTGAAGAAGCCCTGGGCCAAGGGCCTGCTCAACGCCGTGCTACGTCGTGCGCAGCGCGAGCACGAGGCGCTGCTCGCCGAGCTGGATCGTGACCCGGTGCTGCACACCGCTCATCCGCGCTGGCTGCAGAAATCGCTCAAGGCGCACTGGCCCGAACACTGGCAGGCCATCTGCGCCGCCAACAATGCCCATCCGCCGCTGATTCTGCGGGTCAACCGCCGCCATGGCAGCCGTGACGACTACCTCGTCGAACTGCGTGCCGCCGGCATCGAGGCCGCGCCCTGCGACTTCAGCCGCGATGGTGTGCGCCTGCTGCAGCCCTGCGACGTGACCAACCTGCCCGGCTTCAGCGAAGGCCGCGTCAGCGTGCAGGACGAGGCCGCGCAGCTGGCCGCCGAGCTGCTCGAGCTGGCACCTGGTCAGCGCGTGCTCGATGCCTGCGCCGCACCGGGCGGCAAGACCTGTCACCTGCTCGAGGTCGAGCCGCGACTGGCCGAAGTGGTCGCCGTCGACCTGGAAGCCAAGCGCCTGGCCCGCGTGCGGGAAAACCTCGAACGCCTGCAGCTCAAGGCCACGCTGATCGCCGCCGATGGCCGCGATACCGGCGCCTGGTGGGATGGCCAGGCGTTCCAGCGCATCCTGCTCGACGCGCCCTGCTCGGCCACCGGGGTGATCCGCCGTCACCCGGACATCAAGCTGACCCGCAAGGCCGAAGACATTCCCGCCCTGGCCACGCTGCAGGGCGAGCTGCTCGATGCCCTGTGGCCGACGCTGGCCCCGGGCGGCATCCTGCTCTACGCCACCTGTTCGGTGCTGCCGACGGAGAACAGCGACACCATCGCCGCCTTCCTCGCCCGCACGGCCGATGCGCAGGAGCTCGCCATCGCTGGTGAATTCGGCCTGCAGCCAGAACACGGCCGCCAGTTGTTGCCGCAGTTGGACGGCCATGACGGCTTCTACTATGCCAAGCTGATAAAGACTGCCGTGGCGACCCACGGCTAACGGAGCGATCAGTGAAAATCATCATTCTCGGCGCAGGTCAGGTCGGTGGCACCCTGGCCGAGCACCTCGCCAGCGAAGCCAACGACATCACCGTGGTGGACACCGACGGCGACCGCCTGCGCGACCTCGGCGACCGTCTGGACATCCGCACCGTGCAGGGCAAGGGCTCGTTCCCCACCGTGCTGCGCCAGGCCGGCGCCGATGACGCCGACATGCTGGTGGCGGTGACCAACAGCGACGAAGTCAACATGATCGCCTGCCAGGTCGCCTACACCCTGTTCCACACGCCGACCAAGATCGCCCGCGTGCGCGAGGCGGCGTACCTGACCCGCGAAGCGCTGTTCGACAATGAGGCGATCCCGGTCGACGTGCTGATCAGCCCCGAGCAGGTGGTGACCAACTACATCAAGCGCCTGATCGAATACCCCGGCGCCCTGCAGGTCATCGACTTCGCCGAGGGCAAGGCCCAGCTGGTGGCGGTCAAGGCCTACTACGGCGGGCCGCTGGTGGGCCAGCAGCTACGCCAGTTGCGCCAGCACATGCCCACGGTGGATACCCGCGTGGCCGCCATCTTCCGGCGCAACCGGCCGATCATGCCCAAGGGCGACACCGTCATCGAGGCCGATGACGAGGTGTTCTTCATCGCCGCCAAGGCCCACATCCGCGCGGTGATGAGCGAGATGCGTCGCCTCGAGGACAGCTACAAGCGTGTGGTCATCGCCGGCGGCGGCAACATCGGCGAGCGCCTGGCCGAGGCCATCGAGAGCCGCTACCAGGTGAAGATCATCGAGATGAGCCCGGCACGCTGCCGCTACCTCTCGGAGAACCTCGACAGCACCATCGTGCTGCAGGGCAGTGCTTCGGACCGCGACCTGCTGGTGGAAGAGAACATCAACGACGCCGACATCTTCCTCGCCCTGACCAACGACGACGAGGCCAACATCATGTCGTCGCTGCTGGCCAAGCGCCTCGGTGCGCGCAAGGTGATGACCATCATCAACAACCCGGCCTACGTCGACCTGGTGCAGGGCGGCGAGATCGACATCGCCATCAGCCCACAGCTGGCCACCATCGGCACCCTGCTGACCCACGTGCGCCGTGGCGACATCGAGAGCGTGCACAGCCTGCGCCGGGGCGCGGCGGAAGCGCTGGAAGTGATCGCCCATGGCGATGCCAAGTCGAGCAAGGTCATCGGCCGTGCCATCGAGGACATCGCCCTGCCACCGAGCACCACCATCGGCGCCATCATCCGCGACGAGGAAGTGCTGATCGCCCACGACAACACGGTGATCGAGTCCGGCGACCACGTGATCCTGTTCCTGGTCGACAAGAAGTACATCCGCGACGTCGAGCGCCTGTTCCAGGCCGGCCTGACGTTCTTCTGAGCAGCAAGCCGCAAGCTTCAAGCGGCACGTAAAGCGCTTGTGGCTTGTGGCTGGCCAACGAAGGAGGCCCGAATGAGTACCGAGGCACTGGAAAAGATGCTGGCCAAGGGCATGGACAACGCCCTGCTGCGCTTCGGCCTGGGCAAGGCCCACCTGGACGGCGGCGACGCCGCACAGGGCGCCGAACACCTGCAACGCTGCGTCGAGTTCGACCCGGGTTATTCGGCGGCGTGGAAGCTGCTGGGCAAGGCGCTGCTGGCCCAGGGCGACCACGACGCCGCGCGCCAGGCCTGGCAGCAGGGCATCGCCGCCGCCCAGGCCAAGGGCGACAAGCAGGCCGAGAAGGAAATGAGCGTGTTCCTGCGCAAGCTGGACAAGCCGCGCTGATCGACAACGCCGCCGCGAGCTATCGACGCGCACCGACGTAGCCCGGATGCAATCCGGGAACAGGCTCCAGTCGGTCGCGGCTGAAGCCCCTCCCACGCGTGCCGTAGCGCGCTCTGCGCCAGGCGCTTCGGCGACGCGCTCTTGACGTCGCCAACGGCACGGGCGCAGGGAGCTTGCGGCTGAAGCGCACGCTCCTGCGCACTGCAACGGCTCAGAGCACCTCGCTGGCCACCGCGTCCACCGCCGCCTTGGCGATACCCACCACCTCGTCCGCCTCGGCCTTATTCAGCACCAGCGGCGGGGCGAAGCCGAGGATGTCGCCGTGCGGCATGGCGCGGGCGATCATGCCGCGCTCCAGGCACGCCGCGGAGACACGCGGGCCGACCTTGAGCGCGGCATCGAAGGGCGTACGCGCCTCGCGGTCGGCCATGAATTCCAGCGCGGCGAGCATGCCGACCCCACGGACTTCGCCCACCAGCGGGTGGCCTTCGAAGGTCTGGCGCAGCTGCTGGTTGAGGTAGGCACCGACATCGGCGGCGTTGGCGGCGATGTTTTCCTTCTCCAGGATATCCAGGTTGGCCAGCGCGGCGGCGGCGCAGATCGGGTGGCCGGAGTAGGTCCAGCCATGGCCCATGGCACCGTCGCGGCTGGAGGCCTCGTCGATCACGTTCCACACCTTCTCGCCGACGATCACCGCCGACAGCGGTGCATAGGCGCTGGTCAGGCCCTTGGCGGTGGTGATCAGGTCCGGCTGCATGCCGAACATCTGGCTGCCCATCGGCGTGCCCAGGCGGCCGAAGGCGCAGACCACTTCGTCGGCGATCAGCAGGATGTCGTACTTCGCCAGCACGGCCTGGATCGCCTGCCAGTAGCCCTTGGGCGGCACGATGATGCCGCCGGTGCCCATCACCGGTTCACCGATGAAGGCCGCCACGGTCTCCGGGCCCTCGGCCAGGATCAGGCGCTCCAGGTCCTCGGCGCAGTGGCGCACGAAGGCGGCTTCGTCCATGCCGGCCGGGGCCTTGTAGAAGTGCGGGCAGGCGGCGTGCTTGATATCGGCATGCGGCAGATCGAAATGCTGGTGGAAGCTGGCCAGGCCGGTGAGGCTGCCGGTCATGATGCCCGAGCCGTGATAGCCGCGCTGGCGCGAGATGATCTTCTTCTTCGCCGGGCGCCCGAGCACGTTGTTGTAGTAACGCACCAGCTTGATCTGGGTCTCGTTGGCGTCCGAGCCGGACATGCCGTAGTAGACCTTCTTCATGCCCTGCGGCGCCCAGTCGATGATGCGCGCCGAGAGCTCGATGATGGCCTCGGTCGAGTGGCCGACGTAAGTGTGGTAGTAGGCCAGCTCCTTGGCCTGCTTGTAGATGGCCTCGGCCACCTCGGTGCGGCCATAGCCGATGTTCACGCAGTACAGGCCGGCGAAGGCATCGATCAGCTCGCGGCCCTCGTGGTCCTGGATGCGGATGCCCGAAGCGCCCTTGATGATGCGGCCCTTGAGCGCGCCGCTGGCATGGTCATGGGCGTGAGTGGACGGGTGCATGAAGTGGGCACGGTCCTGCTCGAACAGCTTCTGGTAGTCGGTCATGGCGGTCTCCATCTGATTCGCTGGGGTGGCGATAAAGGTCATTCACAGGTTTGTGGGAGGGGCTTGCAGCGCCTGCATGGTCAGTCGCGGCTGAAGCCCTCCCAGCGGCTCTCCGGGTGCATCAGGGGTAACGCTGGCCCTGGTGATGAATGCAGAAGTACTTGGTTTCGACGAAGGGCTCGAAGCCTTCCGTAGCGCCTTCGCGGCCGAGGCCGGAGGCTTTCATGCCACCGAAGGGAATCGGATGGCCGGTGAATTTGCTGCCGTTGACCGCAACCATGGCATGCTCGAGGCGGCGAATCAGCGGATGGACGACGTCCACCCGGTTGGAGCAAATGTAGGCGGCCAGGCCGTACTCGGTGTCGTTGGCCATGGCCACAGCGTCGTCCAGGCTGTCGAAGGCGCGCACGCCGGCGATGGGCGCGAAGTTCTCCTCGCGGTAGATGCGCATGTCGCCTGTGACGTCGGCCAGCAGCGTCGGCTGCCAGAACCAGCCGCCCAGCGCATGGGGCTCACCACCGACCAGCAGCCGCGCACCCTGCTCGATGGCATCGGCCACCCGCGCAGCCGTGCCGTCCAGCGCCGCCTGGTGCATCAGCGGGCCGATCTGGTTGCGTTCCTCATGCCCCGGCCCCACGCGCAGGTCGCGCACGGCCCTGGCGAAGCGTTGCAGGAATTCCTCGTAGACCGGGCGCTGCACCAGGATGCGGTTGGCCGCGCAGCAGTCCTGCCCGGAGGTCTGGAACTTGGCGTCCAGCGCCACCTGCACGGCGTGATCGAGGTCGGCATCGGCGCAGATGATCAGCGGCGCGTTGCCGCCCAGCTCCAGGGCCACCTTCTTCACGTCATCGGCGGCAGCCTGCAGCACCAGCTTGCCGACGCGGGTCGAGCCGGTGAAGCTCACCGAACGCACCCGCGCATCCTTGACCAGGGTCTCCATGGCCATCTGCGGCTCACCCAGCACCACGTTGAACACACCGGCGGGGAAGCCCGCTTCCTCGGCCAGCTGAGCCAGGGCGAAGGCGGAGTAGGGCGTCTCGTGCGCCGGTTTGACCACCACGCTGCAGCCGGCGGCCAGGGCGGCGGCGGCCTTGCGGGTGATCATCGCGCTGGGGAAGTTCCAGGGCGTGAGCAGGGCGCAGACGCCCACCGGCTCCTTGAGCGTACCCAGCTGGGCACCGGGGATATGACTGGGGATGGTCTGGCCGTAGAGCCGGCGCGCCTCCTCGGCGAACCAGGGGATGAAGCTGGCGGCGTAGCGGATCTCGCCACGCGCTTCGGCCAGCGGCTTGCCCTGCTCCAGACTGAGGATGCGCGCCAGGTCTTCCTGATGCTGCAGGATCAGCTCGGCCCAGCGCCGCAGCAATGCCGCGCGGGCGTCCAGGCTCTGCTCGCGCCAGGCGATGAAGGCACGCTGGGCGGCATCCACGGCGCTGCCGATCTGCTGCGCGCTGAGCATCGGTACATGGCCGATCAGGCTCTGGTCGGCCGGGTTCTGCACCGCGACGCTGGCACCGTCGTCACTGTGTACCCAGTGACCGTCGACATAGCAGAGCGACTTGAACAGCAGGGGGTGGTCGAGGGGCATGGCGATGTCTCCGGGCCGATGGGCATGGGAGACATGCTAGGGAAGGGTGGCTTGGTGTTTTTTCCAAGCCGGCCAGGCGCTACCGCAGTTTTTTCTGAAGGAGCGGGGCGAACAGAAGATTTCTCAGGCCCCGCCGCGCCTCGGCAGCGGCACGCAGACAATCGCGGCTAAAGTCCCTCACACACACTCGCCACCGGCCACCGGCCACCGTGGGAGGCGCTTTAGCGGCGAGCGTGCTTCACGTCGTGGCAGTACGTTGCGGCAGGGCACGCACGATGGCGCTGAGCAGCATGCCGTACAGCGGCACGAACAGCATCAGGCTGATGGCCAGCTTGATCACGTAGTCCACCGTGGCGATTTCCACCCAGTTGGCCGCCATGAACGGATCGTCGCTGTGCCAGAAGGCCACCGAGAAGAACAGGAAGGTGTCCAGCAGGTTGCCGAAGATGGTCGAGGCAGTGGGCGCCACCCACCACTGACGCATCCTGCGCAGGCGGTCGAACACCTGGATGTCCAGCAACTGGCCGAAGGCATAGGCGAGGAAGCTGGCCACGGCGATGCGGAAGACGAACAGGTTGAACTCGCCCAGCGTTGCCAGGCCGCCGAAGGCTCCCTCGTGGAACAGCACCGAGACCACATAGGAAGCGAGCAGCGCCGGCAGCATCACACGGGCGATGACCACGCGCGCGGCATGCTTGCCGATCAGGCGCACGGTGAGGTCGGTGGCGAGGAAGATGAACGGGAAGCTGAACGCACCCCAGGTGGTATGCCAGCCGAACAGGGTGATCGGCAGCTGCACCAGGTAGTTGCTGGCGATGATGATGAGGATATGGAAGGCGATCAGGCCGGCCAGCACGGGCCGACTGACCGACGCGGGAATCAGGGTCATGTCGATGTCCTTTTTCGTGAAGTGGGGTGAGGGAACCCACTGCCGCAGCCGACATGGCCACGAACGGCGCGCATTCTAGCGCGTTGTTGACTCGCGGGATAGGTTTTGCCCGAACGGTCCCGCGCCGTTGGTCCGCTCGATTGTTCAGGCTTCCGGCACGACTCGCTTGGCCAGCTGGAAATGACGCTGCCAATAGGCGTTGCTGAGGTGGTCGATGCGCACGTTGCTGCCACGTCGCGGGGCATGGATGAAGCGGCCGTCACCCAGGTAGATGGCCACGTGGTCCACCGAGCGGCTACGGATACGGAAGAACAGCAGATCGCCCGGCTGCAGGTCGCTGCGCTTCACCGAGGGCGCGTCCAGGCGTGACAGGGCGCGAGAGGTACGTGGCAGGTCGAGGTCGCTCTGGGTCTTGAAGGCGTACTGCACCAGGCCGCTGCAATCGAAGCCCTGCCGGGGGCTGGTGCCGCCCCAGCGATAGGGTATGCCCAGGGCGCCCAGAGCGCGGTCGATCACCTCGCGGGCCGGGGCCGGCTCGGCCGCTGGCGCGGTGGCGGGAATGGTCTGGATACGGAAGGTGGCGGAGGCTTGGGTACAAATTCCCAGTAAAAGAGCGCCTCCCAGGCAAAGTGACGTGAAAAACTTGTTCAAACCCAGTGATCCTGGTGACTGGCCAGCGAACGGAACCCCCTCCGAATCAAGGCATTGCATAGAAAACGGGCTTCCCGCCCGTCCCGGAGACGGACCATCGAAAAGCCCACCGGGTTCACTGCCGGCCTCGTCAAGCGACGAACGGTTCCCGGCCTGAAGCTGCACATTCGTGACCGATCACCGCCATTTGTGTCCCGACTGTTGAGCCGCACCCGCTCGACCGTTAAGGTCACCCGGCTGCCCACCACCGCAAAGGACTCGTGCATGAACCTGAGAACCACCCTGTTCGCCGTCTCGCTGCTGGCCGTCAGCCTTGGCGCCCAGGCACAGACCGACAGCGCCAGCTGCAGCGCAGTCACCCTCGCCGATCCGGGCTGGAGCGACATCGCTGTGACCAACGGCATCGCCAGCCTGCTGCTCGACGGCCTCGGCTACAAGGCACAGACCCGCACCCTGGCCGTACCGATCATCTTCGCCGGGCTGCAGAAGGGCCAGGTGGATGTGTTCCTCGGCAACTGGATGCCGGCAGGCCAGCACGACTACGCGCGCTACGTGGAGAGCGGCCAGGTGGACAAGGTGGTGGAGAACCTCGGAGGCACCGAGTACACCCTGGCCGTGCCCACCTACACCTACGCGGCAGGGGTGAAGGACTTCAGCGACCTGAAGCGCTTCGCCGAGCGCTTCGACCGGAAGATCTATGGCATCGGCTCCGGCTCGCCGGCCAACGACTACATTCGCCAGATGATCGAGGGCAACGAGTTCGGCCTCGGCGACTGGAAGCTGGTGGAGTCCAGCGAACAGGCGATGCTGGTGCAGGTCGGCCGCGCGGTAAAGCGCGACGAGTTCGTGGTGTTCCTCGGCTGGACGCCGCACCCGATGAACGTGCAGTTCGACATGCAGTACCTCAAGGGCGGCGAGAAATTCTTCGGCAGCACCGGCTCGGTCAACACCCTGGCGCGCAAGGGCTATGTCGCCGAGTGCCCGAACGTCGGCAGGCTGCTGAGCAACCTGACCTTCACCCAGGAGATGGAAAACACCATCATGGATGAGGTGCTCAACCGCAAGGTGGCCAACGCCACGGCGATCAGCACCTGGATCAAGGCCAACCCGCAGGTGCTGGAGCGCTGGCTGGACGGCGTGACCACCCGCGACGGCGCTGACGGCCTGGCCGCGGTGAAGGCCAGGCTCTGATGCCACGCCAGCCTGCAGATGCCCGACATCTCAGGCCTGGCGTAGGTCAGTCGTCCAGTTCGGCGGGCGCACCCGACGCGTCCGCCTTGATGGTCTTGGTGACGATGTAGGTGAAGTAGCGCTCGATGCCGAGGTCTTCCAGCAGCAGCTGGTCGATGAAACGCTGGTAGTGGTCGATGTCACGGGCGCGGATCATGGCGATGTAGTCGACGCCGCCGCCGGTGGCGTAGCAGAAGCCCACCTCCGGCGCCTCGCTCAGGCGCTGCTCGAAGCGGCGCATGTCCTGCGCGGTATGCCGGGCCAGGGTGATTTCCACCAGCACCTGCTGGCTGCGGAACAGCGCCGCCCAGTCGATCAGCGCGCGGTAGCCCTTGATCAGCCCGGCGCCTTCCAGCTTGCGCACGCGCTCCCAGGCCGGGGTCACCGAGAGGTTGATCGCCTCGGCCAGGGCCGACTTGGTGATCCGCCCGTCCTCGGCGAGGATGCGCAGGATCTTCAGGTCATAGCGGTCGAGCTTGTGCATCGGTGCCTCGGTCGATTGAGCGTTCATGGGGTGTATGGCCCCCGGTCGCGGCTACCCCCCCCCACGATCTGTAAGTCTGTGGGAGGGGCTTTAGCCGCGACCGGTTAGCCCACCACCTCGGCGATGACCGCGAGGGTATCACCACACTGCACCAACCCCGGGAAATGCCGAGCGGCGAGCAGGCCGCTGCGCCGGGCGCGGTACTCGCTGGCGGGCGCGCCGGTACGCCGCAGGCTGTGCACGCGCGCGATCACCTCGCCCTTCTCCACCCTGTCGCCCAGATCGCGGCACATCTCCAGCAGGCCGTCGTCCTCGCTGGCGACGAAACAGTCGCCATCGGGCATGTCGAGCATCACCGACTCGCCGGCCTCGATCTCGCCCTGCAGCAGGCCGAAATGGATCAGCAGATTGCGCACGCCGCGCTCGGCGATGGCCAGGCTCTTCGCCGTGCTGCTGCCGCCGCCACCCAGCTCGGTGGTGACGAACACCTTGCCCTGCTCCTCGGCGGCGGTGTCGTACATGCCCACCGCGTCCAGCTCCAGCATGCGCATGCAGTAGGGCGCGGCGAAGGCGCGCATGCCGGCGGCGCAGGCCGCGTCCTGGGCCTTGTCCGGGAGCACGTGGCAGGCGGCGAAGGGCAGGAAGCCCAGGGTCTTGCCACCGGAATGGATGTCCAGCACCACGTCGGCCATGGGCAGCAGCGTGCGCTGGAAGTAGTCGGCGATCTTCTGCGTCACCGTGCCATCCGGCTTGCCGGGGAAACTGCGGTTGAGGTTGCCCTTGTCGATCGGCGAGGTACGGCTGCCGGCCTGCACCGCCGGGGTGTTCATGAACGGCACGATGATCACCCGGCCGGTGACGTCCTCGGCGCGCAGGCGCTGGGCCAGCTTGCTCAGCGCCAGCGGGCCTTCGTACTCGTCGCCGTGGTTGCCGCCGGTGAGCAGCGCGGTGGGGCCGCTGCCGTTCTTCACCACGGTCACCGGGATCATCACCGCCCCCCAGGCCGAGTCGTCGCGGGAATAGGGCAGTTTGAGATAGCCGTGTTGCACGCCGTCACGCTCGAAGTCGAGCGTGGGGCTGATGGGGGTGTCGCGCAGTGGGGTCATGATGCAAAGCCCGGCATGAATGTATGTCTCTGTGGCGTCGCTTTTCGTAGGAGCTGGCTTGCCAGCGATAAGCTGTTGATGCGGATCGCCGGCAAGCCGGCTCCTGCGACCGAGGGCAATCAATCCTTCACGAACAGCTGGCGCGGCACGTCGCAGAGGGTTTCCACGCCGCGTTCGGTGATCAGGATCGATTCGGTGATTTCCAGGCCCCAGTCGTCCAGCCACAGGCCGGGCATGAAGTGGAAGGTCATCCCCGGCTGCAGCACGCTCTCGTCGCTCGGACGCAGGCTCATGGTGCGTTCGCCCCAGTCCGGCGGATAGCTGATACCGATGGGGTAGCCGCAGCGGCTGTCCTTGTGGATGCCGAACTTCTCCAGCACCTTGAAGAAGGCACGGGCGATATCACCGGTGGTGTTGCCCGGCCTGGCCGCCTCCAGGCCGGCGGCGATGCCCTCGACCACCGCCTTCTCGCCATCGAGGAAATGCTGCGGCGGCTTGCCCAGGTAGATGGTGCGCGACAGCGGGCAGTGATAGCGCTTGTAGCAACCGGCGATCTCGAAGAAGGTGCCGGCGCCGCTGCGCATCGGCGAATCGTCCCAGGTCAGGTGCGGCGCGCTGGCGTCCGCCCCGGTGGGCAGCAGCGGCACGATGGCCGGGTAGTCGCCGCCATGGCCGTCGGCACCGAGGATGCCGGTGCGGTAGATCTCGGCGACCAGCTCGTTCTTGCGCAGGCCGGGCTCGATCTTGTCGAAGATCGCCGCATGCATCTTCTCGACGATCTTCGCCGCGATGCGCATGTAGCCGATCTCGGTCGGCGACTTGATCGCCCGCTGCCAGTTGACCAGCGCGGTGCAGTCGACGAAGCGTGCGTTGGGCAGATTGCGTTGCAGCGAGGCGTAGGCAGCGGCGCTGAAGTAGTAGTTGTCCAGCTCCACGCCGATGCTGAGCTTGTCCCAGCCACGCGCGGCGATGACCTCAAGGGACAGGTAGTCCATCGGGTGGCGCTCGGTGGACTGCACGTAGTGATCGGGGTAGCCGACGATATTGCCCTGCTCCATGAACACCGTGCGCTTGGCGCCATTGGCATCCTGGCCACGGCCATACCAGACCGGCTCGCCGTCGAGCGCCAGCAGCACGCACTGGTGCACGTAGAACGACCAGCCGTCATAGCCGGTGAGCCAGGCCATGTTGGACGGGTCGCTGACGATCAGCAGTTCGATGCCCCTGGCCTGCATGGCGCTGCGGGTCCTGGCCAGACGCTGGGCATATTCCTCCCGGCTGAAGGGGAGGTTGACGACGATTTCGGACATGGATGAATCCCCGTGTTTTTGTGGGACTGAGAGAAGGGCCGGGCGGCGTTCCGTTTACGCCGCGACGAAGCCCTCTCACAGGGTCATGAATCGAAGTTGAAGCCTTTGCCGGCCTGCCGCGCACGCTGATAGGCCAGGCTGGCGATGGCGGTGTCCTGGGCGCCGGTGCCGGTCAGGTCGCACAGGGTGATCTGCTCATCTGCGCTGCGCCCGGGCCGCTGGCCGGCGATCACCTGGCCCAGTTCGGCGAAGTCGGCATCGGCAGCCACCAGACCTGCGGCGATGGCGTGGTTGAGCTCGCCGAGCACGCGGGTCTGGCTCAGGCGGTCGGCGACATAGGCGTCGACCTGCGCCAGCACGGCCGGATCGATCTCGTTCTTGTGTTCGGCGTCCGAGCCCATGGCGGTGATGTGCAGGCCGGGGCGCAGGTGCCGTGGCTGGATCAGCGGTTCACGGCTGGGCGTGGTGCTGACGGCGATATCGGCGCCCTCCAGCGCGGCGTCGACGCTGTCCACGGCGCGGGCATCCTCCAGCTCGGCAGCCATGGCCCGGGCCTTGGCCGGGTCGCGTGCCCAGATACGCACCTCGCGTACTTCGCGCACCAGGCGCAGCGCCTGCAACTGCAAGCGCGCCTGCTCGCCAGCGCCGAGAATGGCGACCACCCCGGCGTCCTCGCGCGCCAGCCAGCGGGCCGCAACGGCGCCGGCAGCCGCGGTGCGCACGGCGGTGAGGTAGCCGTTGTCCAGCAGCAGGGCGTCGGCCAGGCCGGTCTGTGCGGAAAACAGCATCATCAGACCGTTGAGGCTGGGCAGACCAAGCTTGGGGTTGTCGAAGAACCCGGGGCTGACCTTGATGGCGAAGTGCGCAACGCCCGGCAGGTAGGCGGTCTTCACGTCCACCTCGCCGTTGTGCTCGGGGACGTCCAGACGCAGGATCGGCGGCATGGCCACGGCGGCGGTGGCGAGCAGGCGGAAGGCGTTCTCCACCACCGCCAGGCTGGCGCTGTCGAGGCCGACGCAGGCGCGCAGGTCGGCCTGGTTGAGAATCAGGGTCTTGGCCATGGCCACTCCTCAGGCTTCCGCGCCATTGATGAGGCGCAGGTGCTGGTCGATATCGATGTTGCGCCCGCTGATCACCACCACCACCGGACCTCGCGGTTGAATCAGGTCGTCGAGCAGCGCGGCGATGCCTACTGCGGCCGCACCTTCGACCACCAGTCGCTCCTCGCGGTAGGCGTGGCGGATGCCGCGGGCGATGGACGCCTCGTCGAGCAGATGCACCTGGTCGCACAGGTCGCGGGTAATGGCGTAGGTGTAGCGGTTGTCCAGGCCGATGCCGCCGCCGAGGGAATCGGCCAGGGTCGGCAGCTCCTCCACCTCGACCGGTGCGCCGGCCTCCAGGCTGGCGTGCATCGCCGCCCCCAGCCGCATGCTGATGCCGTGAGCGCGAATCGCCGGGCTGGCCGCCTTGATCGCCAGCGCCACGCCGGCGAACAGGCCGCCGCCGGACAGCGGCACCAGCACCTCGCAGACGTCCGGGCATTGCTCGAGAATCTCCAGGCCCAGGCTGCCCTGGCCGGCGATCACATGCGCATGGTCGAAGGGCGGGATGAACGCTGCGCCCTGCTCGCGGGCGATACGCAGCGCTTCGAGCTGGGCATCGTCCTGGCTGCGGCCGCTGATCACCACCTCGGCGCCCAGCTCGCGGATGGCGCGCACCTTGTTCTGCGGCACCAGCTCGGACAGGCAGACGATGGCCTTCACGCCCTGCTGCGCGGCGGCGAAGGCCAGCGCGCGGCCGTGGTTGCCGGTAGAGGCGGTGACCACGCCGCAGCGCTTGCGCCCGGCATCCAGCTGCGCCACCGCGTTGCTCGCGCCACGCAGCTTGAAGCTGCCGGTGGCCTGCTGCGACTCCAGCTTCAGCCACACCGGCACGCCGAGCAGGCGGCTCAGGCTGGGTGAGTGCTCCAGCGGCGTCTGGCGCACCAGGCCGGCGATACGCTGGCGGGCCTGGAGCAGGTCATCGAAGGCAATGGAGGGCATGGCGCACGTTCCGTGAAGGTGTGCGGCCGAGTGTATGAGCGGGAAATTGACTGACCGAATGTACTAGGACGATTTTTTCTTCGGCTTGCGAACAGGCATTGCCGCAAGGGTGTCGTCACGCCGGCGAACGTAGGGTGGATCACGCTGTATCGATCCACCGTTGCGGTGGACGTGAAAAGCGACGTCCACCCTACATTCCCGGATTTCATCCGGGCTACGGGGCAGGTCGTAGGAGCGGCTTCAGCCGCGAAACGTACACCTCACGCCAGTGAACGTAGGGTGGATCACGCTTCACCGATCCACCGTTGCGGTGGACGTGAAAGGCGACGTCCACCCTACATTCCCGGATTTCATCCGGGCTACGGGGCAGGCGCGTAGGAGCGGCTTCAGCCGCGAAACGTATGCCTCACGCAAGTGAACGTAGGGTGGATCACGCTTCACCGATCCACCGTTGCGGTGGACGAGGAAAGGCGACGTCCACCCTACGGTTCTCAAAAATCGTGCACCTTCGGGTACTGGCCGAACACGTCACGGACGATCTGCACGCCCTGGCGCATCTTCGCCTCGCTGCATTCGGCGCCGACGCACAGCCGCACCGCGCGTGGCCTGGGCATGCCGGGCGGGACGAAGGGGTCGGGCAGGGTCAGCGCCACGTTGCGTCGGCGCAGCTCGCGCAGCAGGCTGTCGGTCTCCCAGCCCTCCGGCACACGCAGCCAGCTGTTGAGCGAGTAGAGATGGTTGCCGATCAGGTGCTCGCCCAGCTCCTGTTCGACCAGCGCCTGGCGGTTGGCCAGGAGCTGGCGCTGCAGCTGCACCAGGTCCTCGGCTTCACCGGAGTCGATCCAGCGCGTCGCCACTTCGCCGAGCAGCGACGGCGCCATCCAGCTGTTGACCCGCAGGATGCTCTCGGTGCGCAGCGCCAGGCGCTTGGGCATCACCAGGTAGCCGATGCGCAGGCCGGTGAGCACCGACTTGGTCAGGCTGGTGCAGTAAAACGACAGCTCCGGCGCGTAATGGCTCAGCGGCCGCGAGGCCTGCTGACCGGCCAGCAGCGGGCCGTAGACATCGTCCTCGATGATGTACACGCCATAGCGACGGGCGATCTCGGCGATCTCGCGGCGGCGCTCATCGGGCATCAGCGCGCTGGTCGGGTTGTTCAGGTTGGGCGTACAGACCAGCGCGGTGATGCGCTCGTTGCCGCACATGTCCTCGAAGTGCTCGGGATTCAACCCGTGGCGGTCCATCTCCAGCCCCTTGAGGGTAAAGCCGAGCACCTGCGAGCTGCCGATGGCGCCGTGGTCGGTCAGGCCTTCGCAGAGCACCACGTCATCCGGGCCGGCCAGCGTCGCCAGGGCGAGGAAGATGCCGTGGGCCGCGCCGCTGGTCAGCAACACGTCCTCGATCCCCACATCCATGCCCATGCGTGCCAGCCAGCGTACCGCCGCCTCGCGCTGGTGCTGCATGCCGGCAATCGGGCGGAAGGCGTGAATCCAGGGCTGGTCAGGTTCCTGCGCCAGCTCCAGGCAGGTCTGCCGCCACAAGCGGTCGTGAGCGTCGGTGTGGAGGATGCGCGCGTTGGAAAAGTCCATCAGCGCCTGCTCGCTGCGGTCGAGCATGCTGCTGGCCACCCGCTCGCTGGTGCGCCGCGAGACGAAGCTGCCACGGCCCACCTCGCAGCGCACGCGGCCCTGGCGCTCCAGCTCCTTGTAGGCGTTGGTCACGGTCTGCACGCTGATGCCCAGGGCATCGGAGACCTGGCGCTGCGGGGGCAACCGTTGACCGTCGATCAGGTTACCCTGTTCGATGTCGGCGGCGACCGCCTGGACCAGGAGCTTGTATTTCGACTCGCCCGGACGCGCGTTGGCCAGGGCCTTCTTCCAGTTCTGCATCGATGGCTTCCTCTGGCGACTGCAGGCAAGCATCCCGCGTGGGGCAGTGCGATTCAATTGTCCTAGTGCAATGCCGCAGCGAAAAAAGCCTTTGTATGCTCGGGCCAAGGGTGGAGAACAGTGCCTCGGCACCCCAGAACAACACCACCCGGCCGGCGCAGGTCCCGATCTGCGCGCCAACGCTCTTGATTTACCTGCCTCCTAACACAGCACGCCGCCGCTGGCGGACTACAAGAAACAGGAGAACACCAAGATGAGTAGCGTTATCCCCTCCCGCTTCGGTCACCTCGCACTGACCTGCGCCTTGCTCGGCGGCTTCGTCGCTGGCGTCCAGGCCTCGACCCTGGACAAGGTCAAGGACAGCAGCAGCGTGCGCATCGGCTACGCCAACGAGACGCCCTTCGCCTATACCGCGCTGGACGGCAGCGTCACCGGCGAGTCGCCGGAGATCGTCAGGAAGATCTTCGAGCAGATGGGCGTCAAGACCATCAACCCGGTGCTCACCGAATGGGGTTCGCTGATCCCCGGCCTGCGTGCCAGCCGTTTCGACCTGATCGCCGCCGGCATGTACATCACCCCCGAACGCTGCAAGCAGGTGCTGTTCACCGATCCGCACTACCAGTTGCCCGACACCCTGCTGACCAAGGCCGGCAACCCGAAGAACCTGCACAGCTACGCGGACATCGCCAAGAGCGGCGCCAAGGTGGCGATCATGGCCGGTACGGTGAACCTGGGATACGCCCGCAGCGCCGGTATCACTGACGAGCAGATTCTCCAGGTGCCGGACACCACCGCCCAGCTGCAGGCCGTGCGCGCTGGCCGCGCCGATGCGGCGGTCGGCACCCAGCTGACCATGAAGGGCCTGGCCGAGAAGGGTGGCGACGGCGTCGAGGCCATCGCCGAATTCAACGACGACCCGGCCCACACCGGCTATGGCGCCCTGGCCTTCCGCCCGGAAGACAAGGACCTGCGCGATGCGGTGAACGCCGCGCTGAAGCATTGGCTCGGCAGCGAGGATCACCTGGCCACGGTGAAGCCCTTCGGCTTCGACCAGTCCAACATCACCGACAAGACCGCTGCCGAACTCTGCGCTCAGTAACCTGCGGTGTCTGCCGCGCACGCCAGTGCGCGGCATGAATCCTTCGACCGGTAGACATTCATGACCGATCTTCTCCCCCTGCTGTTGCAAGGCGCCTGGGTCACCGTGCAAGTCACCTTCTGGGGCTCGCTGCTGGCGATTGCCAGCGCCGTGCTCGCCGCCCTCGGCCGGCTGTCGCCGATCGGCCCGCTGCGCTGGCTGGCGATCACCTACATCGAGATCTTCCGTGGCACCTCGCTGCTGGTGCAGCTGTTCTGGCTGTACTTCGTGCTGCCGATGCCACCGTTCAACATCGAGATGAGCGCCTTCGCCGTGGCCGTGGTCGGCCTCGGCCTGCACATCGGCGCCTATGGCGCGGAAGTCATGCGCGGCGCCATCCGTTCGGTCGCCAAGGGCCAGTACGAAGCCTGCACCGCGCTGAACATGACGCCGTTGCGGCGCTTCACCCGCATCATCCTGCCGCAGGCCCTGCTGGCGGCGATTCCACCCGGCACCAACCTGCTGATCGAGCTGCTGAAGAACACCTCGCTGGTGTCGCTGATCACCCTGTCGGACCTGGCCTTCCGCGCCCGCCAGCTGGACCAGGCGACCTTCATGACCCTGGAGATCTTCGCCCTGGCCCTGCTGCTGTATTTCCTCATGGCACAGGTGATCAACCTCGGCATGCGCCTGCTGGAACGACGCCTTGCCCGTGGCCGGATGCGCGGAGGCCTGCAATGAACTTCTTCGACTGGGACTTCGCCCTGAGCATCCTCCCGGACCTGCTCAAGGCCTCGCTCAATACCCTGCTGATCACCTTCGCCGGCTTCGCCATCGCCATCGTCGTCGGCCTGCTGCTGGCCATCGCCCGGCGCAGCAGGCACCTGTGGCTGTCCTGGCCGGTGGCCGGGCTGATCGAATTCATCCGCAGCACGCCGCTGCTGATCCAGGTGTACTTCCTGTTCTACGTGTTCCCCAACTACGGGCTGAACCTCACCGCGCTGCAGGCGGGGATCCTCGGCATCGCCCTGCACTACGCCTGCTACACCGCCGAGGTCTATCGCGCCGGCCTCGACGCCGTGCCGCGCGGCCAGTGGGAAGCGGTGACGGCGCTGAACATGGCGCCGCTGTCGGCGTACCGGCAGATCATCCTGCCGCAGGCGCTGCGACCGATCCTCCCCGCGCTGGGCAACTACCTGGTGGCCATGCTCAAGGACACCCCGGTGCTGTCCGCGATCACCGTGGTGGAGATCATGCAGCAAGCCAAGAACATCGGTTCGGAGAGCTTCCGCTACCTCGAGCCCATCACCCTGGTCGGCCTGTTCTTCCTCGCCCTCAGCCTGGTCCTGGCCTGGTGCGTGCGGCGCATGGAAGATCGCCTGGAGGTCACTGCCCGATGACTGCTTTTATCAACTCGACCGCCGCTGCAGGGAGTTCCAGCATGCCCCAGCCCATCGTCCGCTTCACCGACGTGACCAAGCGTTACGGCAACCTCACCGTGCTCGACAAGCTCAACCTGGATGTCGCCCCCGGCGAGAAGGTGGCGATCATCGGCCCCAGTGGCTCGGGCAAGTCGACCCTGCTGCGCGCACTGATGACCCTGGAAAGCATCGACGAGGGCCTGATCGCCGTCGACGACGAGCCGCTGACCCACATGAGTACCCGCGACGGCCGCCTGGTGCCGGCCAGCGCCAGCTACCAGCGCAAGGTGCGCGGCAAGATCGGCATGGTGTTCCAGAGCTTCAACCTGTTCCCGCACATGTGCGCCCTGCAGAACGTCATCGAGGCGCCGATGCAGGTGCTCGGCCTGGGCCGGAAGGAAGCCACGGAACGCGCCGAGGAACTGCTGGCGATGGTTGGCCTGGGCGAGAAGCTGCGCCATTTCCCTTCGCAACTGTCCGGCGGCCAGCAACAGCGCGTGGCGATCGCCCGTGCGCTGGCGATGCGGCCCAAGGTGATGCTGTTCGACGAGGTCACCTCGGCGCTCGACCCGGAGCTGTGCGGCGAAGTGCTGGGGGTGATCCGCCGCCTCGGCAGCGAGCACAACCTGACCATGCTGATGGTCACCCACCAGATGGGCTTCGCCCGCGAGTTCGCTGACCGCGTGTGCTTCTTCCACCAAGGCCGCATCCACGAACAGGGCACCCCCGAGGAGCTGTTCGGCAACCCGCAGCAGGAACGCACGCAGGCATTTCTCAGCGCAGTGAACGAGGCCCACTGAGGCCGTCGCAGGCCCTGTCGTGGGAGCGGCTTCAGCCGCGATTGTTCGCGGATGAATCCGCTCCTACGGAATCACGCCAGCTCAGTGGCATGCGTCAACGAGACTAACGCTGCTGCCGCGCCCTGATCGCCGCCAGCATCTTCTGCGCCAGCGCCGCGTAGTCACCGTCGAAGTGGTGGCCACCGCTGATCTGCAGGCGCTCTCCGGGGGCTCCGGCTTCTGTGCAGCCGCTCTCGGCCGCTTCCTCGCTGCCGTAGATGCAATACACCTTGGCCGCCGGAACCTTGCGCAGCTCCGGTCCGGTGGCAGCCTCCGCGCCATCCTTGCCGAGCCAGCCACTGACGGCGATCTCGAAGCTGCCGCTGCGGGCGAAGGCCAGCAGCAGCATGGCATCCACCTGCTGCTGGTCACTCGCCGGCAGACGGTTGTAGATCGCCGGCAGCACGTCGGCGCCGAAGGAATAGCCCGCCAGCACGAAGCGCCTGATGTGCCATTTCTCGCGGTACTCCTGCATCAGGCGCGACAGGTCGGCGGCACTGCGTTCCGGACTCTTGCGCTGCCAGTAGTAGCGCAGGGTATCGATGCCCGCCACCGGATAGCCGGCTGCGGCCAGGTACTCGGCCGAGGCCCGGTCGAGATCGCGCCAGCCGCCGTCACCGGAGTAGAACAGGGTCAGGGTATCGGCCGCCTGCGCCGAAGGGTGCTCGACCACCGGCAGCGGCGCGCCCTGACCAGCGAGCAACTGCTGCAACTGGTCGGCCAGCAGGGTCGGCAGCGGCGTACCCAGGGTGCCGATGCGCGGCTCGCCGTTGCCCTGCTCACGCAGGAAGCGCGCATTGGCATCGCCGGGGTTGTCGTTCCACAGGGCGATCCAGTGGCCGTGCGCGGCCTTCTTCGGCAGCGCCTCGGCGCAATCGGGCTGGCCCAGGTCGAAGCCCACCGACAGCGCCTGCGCCTGGTCATCGTCCTGCGTCGCCAGCCAACGCCAGGCCGAAGCGGCGGCCGGCCCGACGCCGGCGACGAGGGTTGGCCTGCCGCCCAGCAGCCCGCTGGCCTGATCGATCAGGCGCCGCTGCGCGTTGCAATCATGCGCCACGAAGGGCATCTGCAGCACGCGCACGTCTCCTGCGTCGGCCAGCCGTCGCAGCAGCGCCTCGTCCAGCGCCTGCTCGGGCGGTGCGATCAGCAGCAGGCGCTGGCGCGCCTCGCCCTGGCTCAGCAGCTGCGCGCTCAGCCCCTGGATCTGCACCGTCTGCAGATGCGGCAGCGCACGCATCGACCACCACCAGGTCACCCCGCCCGCCGCCAGGGCAGCCACCAGCAACAACCCGCCCAGTACCCCTGTCGCCTTGTTCATTTCAACGCCTCACCAGTCCACCCAGACCGCCGGCGATCAACGCGGCGGTGTCGGCCAATGCCACCCAGGGGTCGAGCCCGGCCGGCACGGCCAGATAGCGCGGTTCCCACTGCGGCAGGAACTTGTCCTTGAAGCGGCGCAGCCCCTGGAAGTTGTAGAAGCTCTCGCCGCGATCGAACACCAGCGCGCCCAGGCGCAACGGCAAAGGCGCCCCCTTGCGCATCTGCAGGCCGGCCAACGGCACCATGCCGAGGCTGAAGCGCGCATAGCCCTCGCCCTGGAATTGCTGGATCAGCCCGAGCATGAGGAACTCCATGGTCGATTTCGGCGCATCCGGCAGCACGCGCATCAGGTCGAGGCTGGCGACCGCTCGCGTCTGACACTCCAGCAGGTTGGCGAAGGCCACCGCGCGCCCTTCGAAGAGCACCACCGCGACCCGGAAGTGCGCCAGGTACTCGGGGCTGAAGCGGCCGAGGGAGAAGCCTTTCTCGCGCACCTGCTTGCCCGCCAGCCAGGCAGCGGATATGCCCTGCAAAGCGTCCAGGGGTGCCGCGCCGGGGGCATGCAGCTCCAGACTCAGGCCATCGCGCTGGCCACGGTTCCAGGTGTAGCGCAGTGCCTTCATCTCCTTGCCGTTGCTGGCCAGGTCGAAGGTGTGCAGATCCACCAGCGCCTCCTCACCCAGTTTCAGTGCGGTCAGGCCGATGTCGATGTAGCCGGGCAGGTTCTCCGCCCGCACCTGGTAGAACACCGGCCGCGCATGGTGACGGTCGCACAGGTCGCGGAACTGCCAGATCAGCTCGGCGCGCGCCGCCGGCGGGCCGATGGGGTCGAACAACGCCACCAGGCTGCGGCCACGGCGGGCGTACATGAGAAACGCCTGGCCGTCCGGGTGGAACAGCAGTGCCTTGTCGCCACTGAGCGCCAGGCCACCTTCCGGCTGCCGCGAGGCCTCGACGATGGTCCGCGCCCGCGCCAGCGCCTCGCCGTCCGGCAGGCGGATGCTCGGTGGCGTGGCACGCAGCAGCCAGGTCAGGCCGACCGCCAGCAGCACCAGGGCACTGCCCAGGGCGGCACGCAGGCCACGCGGGGCATTGCCGTCCAGTTCGAACTGCCACCACAGCTGGTGGCTGTAGGCGACATCCTGATAGACGAACAGCAGCAGCCAGACCGAGGCCGCGATCACGCCACTGGTGGCCGCCAGCGCCAGGCCCGAGGCCGGCATGTCGAGCAGCCGACTGGGTCGGTAGAACTCCCGGCGAAACAGCGCCAGCAACCCGGCGATAGCCGCCAGCACCAGCGCCTCCGGCCAGTCGAAGCCCTTGAGCAGCGACAGCACCACGCCCAGGCAGAGCAACACCAGGGTCAGCACCCAGGCGGCGGACAGGCGCCGGCGCAGCCCCTGCGCCAGCAGCAGGCAAAGCGTGCCGACCAGACTCGCCGCCAGGTGCGAGGCGGCGATCAGCGGCGGCGGCATGAGAAACCCCAGGGCCTCGAGGTGCTCGTCCATGGTCGGCGTGACCCCGGAAAACAGCAGCACTGCGCCGGCGCAGAACACCAGCAGTGCCAGCAACGGTACCGCCAGGTTGCTGGCCACCCTCGCCACCTGGCGCGGGAACCACAAGCGCCGCGCCTCCACCGCCAGCAGCAGAAGCCCGGCGGCCAGCAACGGCAGCAGCACGTAGAGCAGACGGTAGAGCAGCATGGCCGCGACCAGCCCGGCCGGGTCGATGCGCGAGGAGAACGCCGCCAGCAGCACGGCCTCGAACACCCCGACACCACCCGGCACATGACTCAGCACACCGGCGGCCAGAGCCAGCATGTAGATCAGCACGAAGGACGAGAACGGCGGCGCCTCGGGCAACAGGCAGTAGAGCACGCTGGCGGCGATCAGCACGTCGAGGCTGCTGATCAGCAGTTGCACCAGGCTCATGCGCACGCCGGGCAGGCGCAGGCTGAAGCGCCCCAGGTCCACTTGCCAGCAGCCGGGGGCAGGCCGCTCGGCCAGGCGTTTGCGCGCCAGCAGCAGACCCAGCGCCAGGGCGGCGAGCAGCACCGCCACGGCCAGCAGCGCCAGCAACGGCGCGGGCAGGCGCAGCGCCGCCGAGGCGTCCGCCAGGTCGAAGAGGGCGGCCAGGGCCGCGAGAATCGGCAGGCTGATACCGAGCGACAGGCTGGCGAACAGGCTCATTCGCGCCACATCGCCCGCGCCGAGCCCATTGCGCGTGTACAGGCGATAGCGCACCGAGCCCCCGGACAGCGCCGACAAGCCCACAGCGTTGCCGATGGCGAAGGCGCAGAAGCCCCCCAGCGCCAGGGTCGACGCGGGCAGGCGGACGTCGGCATAACGACTGGCCGACCACTCGTAGGCGAGCATCAGCAGAAAACCCAGCACGGTGGCCAGCATGGCCGCGAACAGCGCCCGTGGCGGCACCGCCGCCAGTGAGTCGCGCACCTGATCCGGGTTGATTTCGCGCACCAGATGCCAGCAGGCCAGCAGCGCCAGGCCGAACAGCAGCAACGACAGGCCGAGGCCGATCAGGTGACGCTGACGGTGCAGCCAGCCGGGTCGAGAAGGGGGAGGAAGTTCCGGCGCATCGGCGCCGTTAGCGGGGAGTTCGGATACCGCTCGACTCATGTCGAAACGCCTCTGATGGACGCCACCTCGGAGCGAGGTCTTGGTCAGAGTGCAGATGTAACGAAATGTTCCTCGGCTTTCCGCTTTTCGTCACGCGTACCGCAGCGTTTGCGCCGTCAGGCTTCGTCGAGGAAACGCAGGCCCGCGCCCTCGGCATCCACCCGCATCACTTCCATCTGCAGGATGGGCGCGGGGAAGGGCAGATCCTGGACCTGCCCGGTGACGTGGGTGCCAACGGCCAGACCGGCCATGTCCGGATGCTTCACGTACACGCCGCTGTCGGACAGGTCGCGAGTCTGTGCCAGTAGCTCACCGAAACTCGGATGGCTGATCTTGATCCGGCACTTCATCGGGGTACGTACCTGCTGACGCTGGTTGGACATGACGGCTCCGAGGATTGGTCGAGCGATGTCGCCTTTAATAGCGCATTACCGCGCCGAGGCCCAGCAGGTGGCAGAAAAAAGGCGCCATCATGGCGCCTTCTTCGACAATCCTGCCCTGAAGCAGGACGTCAGTACCACTTGGCCTCGCCATCCGGGCGCTTCTTGAAGCGCTTCATGCTCCACATGTACTGGCTCGGATAGGTGCGCACGTAACGTGCGATCACTTCGCTCATCGCCGCCACGCCCTCTTCCACGTTTTCGCTGTACATGCCTTCCGGCGCGGCCTCGAGAATCACCTTGTAACCGCTGCCGTCATCCAGGCGCACGGCATGCAGGAACACCCCGACCGCCTTGCCGCCGGTGAGCATGCCAGGGACGAACTTGCTGGTCAGGGCCAGGGTACCGAGGAAGGGCACGAACACCCCCGCCGAACGACTCGGTTCCGGGTCGGCGGGAATACCCACGGCGCCGCCCGAGCGCACTTCCTTGATGATGCGCAGGATGCCTTCCTTGGTGGACGGGGCCACACGGTTGCCCATCTGCACGCGCTGCTGCTGCAGCAACTCGTCGACCGCCTTGAGCTTCGGCGGGCGGTAGAAAACGATAGGTTTGCACTGGCTGCCGTAGAAGTGATTGAGCACTTCCCAGTTGCCCAGGTGACTGGTGATGCCGACCACGCCCTTGCCGGAGGCCAGCGCCTGCTGCAGCACTTCCAGGCCTTCCACTTCGCGGACCAGCTGGAGCGACTTCTGCGCCGGCCAGATCCAGGCGCAGGCGCTTTCGGTCAGGGTCTTGCCGATGTCCTTGAGGCTTTTCCCGACCAGGCGCTCGCGCTCGGCCTCGCTCAGCTCGGGAAAGCACTTGGCCAGGTTGATGCGCGCGACGTCACGCGAACCGTTCGGCAGCTTCCACATCAACCAGCCGATGGCGTTGCCCACGGCCTGCACGGCACGCCAGGGCAGCAGTGCGAACAAGCGCAGGAACCCCACAACCAGGGCGCCCTTGAGTTTCTCCACGACAGACTCCAACCGCTCGGAAAGGCGTCAATTGTAGCGGCGCAGGAGCCGTGCAGTCAGTACAGGCTCGTCCGAACCCGTTGCTGCAGGTCGCGCTCGTAGGCCTCGACGTCGAACTCTTCGTCGAGGATGCAGCGGAAGATATCGCCGGCACGGGGCAGGCTGGCCCGCTCGACCTGACGCGCGGCATCCCACAACCCGGAGCGCAGCGCCGCCTTGGAACACTGGAAGTAGCAACTGTCGATGCGGATGCGCAGCACGCTGCGTGGCAACTTGCCCTGGGCGCGCCCCAGTTCGAGCAGTTCGGGGTCGAGAGAGATTTCCGCGCGGCCATTGACCCGCAGGCTCTCGCCGACCCCGGGGATCAGGAACAGCAGCGCCACCTGAGGGTTCTGCACGATGTTGCGCAGGCTGTCGATGCGGTTGTTGCCGGGGCGGTCCGGCAGCAACAGGGTCTGGTCGTCGAGAATCTGCACGAACCCCGGCGCATCGCCTCGCGGCGAGCAGTCCATGCCGTCCGCGCCGGTGCTGGCCAGGACCACGAAGGGCGAGGCCTCGATCAGCGCACGGTAGGGTGCGATCAGCCGTGGCAGCTCCTTGCGCCGCGAACGTTCGTGGCTTTCGCCGTACAGTGCGAGCAGTTCATCCAACGTGGTGATGGTGGTCATGAGCCCTTCAATTGCGCGTAACGGTCGCAGTCGGTGGTGTGGTCCATCACCATACCCGTGGCCTGCATGAAGGCATAGCAGATCGTCGGGCCGACGAAGGTGAAGCCGGCCTTCTTCAGCGCCTTGCTCATCGCCTCGGCCTCGGGGGTCACGGCCGGCATCTGGCTGCGGTCACTGAAGTGGTTGATCTTCGGCGCGCCGCCAACGAACGACCAGAGCAGCGTCACCGGGTCCTCCAGGCGCAACCAGGCCTGCGCGTTCTGGCGCACGGCCTTGAGCTTGAGGCGGTTGCGGATGATGCCGGGGTCCTGCATCAGCTGCTCGATCTCCTCGTCGCTCAACCGCGCCAGGCGCTCGGGGTCGAAGCCGTGCAGCACCTGGCGATAGCGCTCGCGCTTCTTCAGCACGGTGATCCACGACAGCCCGGCCTGTGCGCCTTCGAGCAGCAGCATCTCGAACAGATGGCGCGCATCGCGCTGCGGCACGCCCCATTCCTCGTCGTGGTAGGCCTGGTAGAGCGGATCGTCGGTACACCAGAAGCAACGGGGCATGGCGGTAGGCCTCGGTCAGGATGAGGGGGTGACTATAGCCGCAAAACAACTGGATATAAATACAGCCAACACAGCCCGCAGGGTGATGCCGATGTGCCGTACCCTGCGGCTTGCGCCGAGTTTCGATATACTCCCCGGCTTTCCCTCGCAAGCCTCCACAGGTGATTTCTTCGTGAGCCAGAACAAGCCTGCCGCACGCACCTTCCAGGACCTGATCCTGGCCCTGCAGAACTACTGGGCCGAACAGGGCTGCGTCGTGCTGCAACCCTATGACATGGAAGTCGGCGCCGGCACCTTCCACACCGCCACTTTCCTGCGCGCCGTCGGCCCGGAAACCTGGAACGCCGCCTACGTGCAGCCCTCGCGCCGCCCGACCGACGGCCGTTACGGGGAAAACCCCAACCGCCTGCAGCACTACTACCAGTTCCAGGTGGTCCTCAAGCCCAACCCGGAGAACTTCCAGGAGCTGTACCTGGGTTCGCTCAAGGCCATCGGCCTCGATCCGGAAGTCCACGACATCCGCTTCGTCGAGGACAACTGGGAGTCGCCGACCCTCGGCGCCTGGGGCCTGGGCTGGGAAATCTGGCTCAATGGCATGGAAGTCACCCAGTTCACCTACTTCCAGCAGGTCGGTGGCATCGAGTGCTACCCGGTGACCGGCGAGATCACCTATGGCCTGGAGCGCCTGGCCATGTACCTGCAGGGCGTCGACTCGGTCTATGACCTGATCTGGACCGACGGTCCGTTCGGCACCGTGACCTATGGCGACGTGTTCCACCAGAACGAAGTGGAGCAGTCGACCTACAACTTCGAGCACGCCAACGTCGAGAAACTGTTCGAACTGTTCGACTTCTACGAGAGCGAAGCCAACCGCCTGATCGAGCTGCAATTGCCGCTGCCGACCTACGAGATGGTGCTCAAGGCCTCGCACACCTTCAACCTGCTCGACGCCCGCCGCGCCATCTCGGTGACCGCGCGTCAGCAGTACATCCTGCGTGTACGCACCCTGGCTCGCGCCGTGGCGCAGAGCTACCTGCAGGCACGTGCCCGACTCGGCTTCCCCATGGCCACCCCGGAATTGCGTGACGAAGTACTGGCCAAGCTGGAGGCGCAAGCATGAGTGCACAAGATTTCCTGGTCGAGCTGGGCACCGAAGAGCTGCCACCTAAGGCCCTGAAAACCCTGGGCGACGCCTTCCTCGCCGGTATCGAGAAGGGCCTCAAGGCCGCTGGCCTGAACTACGCCAGCGCCCGTGCCTATGCCGCGCCGCGCCGCCTGGCGGTGCTGGTCGAGCAGCTCGAGGAGCAGCAGGCCGACCGCAGCATGAACCTCGACGGCCCGCCCATTCAGGCCGCCTTCGACGCCGACGGCAATCCCACCCAGGCCGCCCTGGGCTTCGCCCGCAAGTGCGGCGTGGACATCGCCGAGATCGACCGCAGCGGGCCGAAACTGCGTTTCGCCCAGCACATCCCCGGCCAGCCGGCCGTGAACCTGCTGCCGACCATCGTCGCCGACTCGCTCAACGACCTGCCGATTCCCAAGCGCATGCGCTGGGCCGCTCGCCGCGACGAATTCGTGCGCCCGACCCAGTGGCTGGTGATGCTCTTCGGCGACAGCGTGGTCGACTGCGAGATCCTCACCCAGAAGGCTGGCCGCGTATCCCGTGGCCATCGCTTCCACGCCAACCGTGACGTGCGCATCAGCAGCCCGGCGAACTACGCCGAGGACCTGCGCAGCGCCTATGTGCTGGCCGACTTCGCCGAGCGCCGCACGCTGATCAGCCAACGCGTCGACCAGCTGGCCGCCGCCGAGCAGGGCACGGCTATCGTGCCGCCGGCGCTGCTGGACGAAGTCACCGCCCTGGTCGAATGGCCGGTGCCGCTGGTCTGCTCCTTCGAGGAACGCTTCCTCGAGGTGCCGCAGGAGGCGCTGATCAGCACCATGCAGGACAACCAGAAGTACTTCTGCCTGCTGGATGCGAACGGCAAGCTGCTGCCGCGCTTCATCACCGTGGCCAACGTCGAGTCCAAGGACCCGGCGCAGATCGTTTCCGGCAACGAGAAGGTCGTGCGCCCGCGCCTGACCGACGCCGAGTTCTTCTTCAAGCAGGACAAGAAACAGAAGCTCGAAGGCTTCAACCAGCGCCTGGCCAACGTGGTGTTCCAGGCCCAGCTCGGTTCGGTGTTCGACAAGGCCGAGCGCGTCTCGGCGCTGGCCGGCTTCATCGCCCGCGAAGTCGGTGGCGATGCCCAGCGTGCCGCCCGTGCCGGCCTGCTGAGCAAATGCGACCTGGCCACCGAGATGGTTGGCGAGTTCCCGGAAATGCAGGGCATCGCTGGCTACTACTACGCGCTCAACGACGGTGAGCCGGAAGACGTCGCCCTGGCCCTGAACGAGCAGTACATGCCGCGCGGTGCCGGTGCCGAGCTGCCGAGCACCCTGACCGGTGCCGCGGTGGCCGTGGCCGACAAGCTCGACACCCTGGTCGGCATCTTCGGCATCGGCATGCTGCCCACCGGCTCCAAGGACCCCTACGCCCTGCGCCGCGCGGCCCTCGGCGTGCTGCGCATCCTCATCGAGAAGGGTCTGGACCTGGACCTGGCCGCCGCCGTCGATTTCGCCGTCGCCCAGTACGCCGGCAAGGTCAAGCACGATGGCCTGGCGGCCCAGGTGCTGGAATTCATCTTCGACCGCCTGCGTGCGCGCTACGAAGACGAAGGCATCGACGTCGCCGTGTACCAGTCCGTGCGGGCGGTCAACCCGACCTCGCCGCTGGACTTCGACCAGCGCGTGCAGGCCGTGCAGGCCTTCCGCAAGCTGCCACAGGCCGAGGCCCTGGCCGCCGCCAACAAGCGCGTGTCGAACCTGCTGAGCAAGGCCGAAGGTGGCGTCGCCGCCCAGGTCGAAGCGCACTACTTCGACAACCCCAGCGAGTTCGCCCTGCACGCGGCGATCCAGCAGGCCGACCAGGCCGTACAGCCGCTGGCCGCTGGCCGCCATTACGACGAGGCCCTGGCCAAGCTGGCCAGCCTGCGCGAGCCGGTGGACGCCTTCTTCGAGGCGGTGCTGGTCAACGCCGAGGATGCACGCGTACGTGCCAACCGCTATGCCCTGCTGGCCCGTCTGCGTGGCCTGTTCCTCGGCGTCGCGGATATCTCCCTGCTCGGCTGACACACGGCAGCGGCAAGCTACAGGCAGCATGGCGGCAAGCAGGCCGTCGCTGACTTGTAGCTTGCGGCTCGGAGCTTGCTGCTATGAAGTTACTGATCCTCGATCGCGACGGTGTCATCAACGAAGACTCCGACGCCTATATCAAGAGCCTCGACGAGTGGCTGCCGATTCCTTCGTCGATTGCCGCCATCGCGCGCCTGTCGCGTGCCGGCTGGACGGTGGCCGTGGCCACCAACCAGTCCGGAATCGCCCGAGGCTACTACGACCTGGCGACCCTGGAGTCGATGCATGCGCGCCTGCGCGAGCTGGTGGCGGAGCAGGGCGGTGAAATCGGTCTGATCGTCTACTGTCCACACGGCCCGGACGATGGCTGCGACTGCCGCAAGCCAAAGCCGGGTATGCTCAGGCAGATCGCTGCGCACTACGGCACGGAATTGGCAGGTATCTGGTTCGTCGGTGACAGCAGCGGTGACCTGCAGGCGGCGCTGACCGTCGACTGTCAACCTGTGCTGGTGAAGACCGGCAAGGGCGAACGAACCCTGGCCAAGGCATTGCCGCCAGGAACCCTGGTATTCGACGATCTGGCGGCTGTCGCCGATCGACTGCTCTCATAAGGTGCGAAGTTCAATGGCGATCGTGCAGGCCCTCAGAATCACGCTTTTCTACCTGCTCCTGTCGTCCAGCTCCTTCTTCTGGTGCCTGATCAGCCTGCTGGTCGCGCCCTTGCTGCCCTTCCGCCAGCGCTATCGCTTCGTGGTCCAGGCCTGGTGCAACTGCGCGGTCTGGCTGGCCAAGGTGATCGTCGGCATCCGCTACGAGGTGCGTGGCCTGGAGCACATCCCCGAGCGCCCGTGCGTGATCCTCGCCAATCACCAGAGCACCTGGGAAACCTTCTTCCTCTCCGGCTTCTTCGAGCCGCTGTCGCAAGTGGTCAAGCGCGAGCTGCTGCGCGTACCGTTCTTCGGCTGGGGCATGGCCCTGCTCAAGCCCATCGCCATCGACCGCAGCAACCCCAAGGCGGCGCTCAAGCAGATGGCCAAGCAGGGCGACGAGCGCCTCAAGCAGGGTGCCTGGGTCCTGGTGTTCCCCGAAGGCACGCGCATTCAGCCAGGGCAGATCGGCAAGTTCTCTCGCGGCGGTGCGGCGCTCGCGGTCAACGCCGGCCTGCCGGTACTGCCCATCGCCCACAACGCCGGCGAGTTCTGGCCCAAGGAAGGCTGGGGCAAGCGCTCCGGCACCATCCAGGTGATCATCGGCGCGCCCATGCATGCCGAGGGCGAGGGCCCGCGTGCCATCGCCGAGCTCAACGAGCGTGCCTTCCAGTGGGTCTGCCAGCAACAGGCCGCGATGCGCGGTGAAGAACCGGTGCTGAGCCGCCTGGGCGAATCGCTCTAGCTGTGGATAAGCTGTGCGTCAAATACCAGCAATGCGCCATCACAGGGTTCAAGCACATGATTTTCCTGGAGATTGGGCAGCACTAGGAAAATCGGCCTGTAGGGTATAACTTGCCTGAATGCCAATGCATGCCTCACAAGGCTCGACGGGCGCACAGTCTCGCCCCTGCAGATGGCCGATGATCCGATCGGGAAAAGGAATTCGCTGCCATGCCATCGATCTACCAGCTCAAGCCTGCCTTCCAGAACCTGTTGCGCCCGGGCGTCGAACGCCTCCATGCGCGTGGCGTCACCGCCAACCAGGTGACCCTGACGGCCGCGATCGTTTCCCTGCTGCTCGGTGCCCTGCTCGCGGCCTACAGCCAGCTGGCCTGGCTGTTCGCCCTGATCCCGCTGTGGATGCTGCTGCGCATGGCGCTGAATGCCGTCGACGGCATGCTGGCCCGTGAATTCGGCCAGCAATCGAAACTCGGCGCCTACCTCAACGAACTCTGCGACGTGATCGCCGACAGCGCCCTGTACCTGCCCTTCGCCCTGCTGCCGGGCGTCTCACCGCTGCTGGTGGTGGTCGTTGTCCTGCTGGCAGTGATCAGCGAATACGCCGGCGTGCTCGGCCCCATGGTCGGCGCGTCACGCCGCTACGACGGCCCGATGGGCAAGAGCGACCGCGCCTTCTGCTTCGGCGTGCTCGGTGCCGGCGTCGCCACCGGGCTGCTCTCGGCCTGGTGGATCAACGCTCTGCTGGCGCTGGTCCTGGCCCTGCTGCTCTATACCCTCTACAACCGCGTTCGCCATGGGCTGGCCGAAACGGCCTGAGCCATCCTCGGAATAAGGAGATTCCATGCGCCCCGTCCAACTGCACACCTTCACCACCCACGACGGCGTCGAACTGAGCTATCGCCACTGGCCCGCCAGCACCCCCGAAGAGGGCCCGCGACAGGCCGTACTGCTGTTCCATCGCGGCCATGAACACGGCGGGCGCATGGCTCACCTGGTGGATGAGCTGGACCTGCCACACTGCGACTTCTTCGCCTGGGACGCCCGTGGCCACGGCCTTTCGCCCGGCGCGCGGGGCGACAGCCCGAGCTTCGCCACCAGCGTGCGTGACGTGCAGACCTTCGTCGAGCACATCGGCAGCCAGCACGGCATCGTCGAGCAGGACCTGGCCGTGGTCGCGCAGAGCGTCGGGGCGGTGATCATCGCCACCTGGGCCCACGACTATGCCCCCAAGGTGCGCTGCCTGGTGCTCGCCTCGCCGGCCTTCAAGGTCAAGCTCTACGTGCCGTTCGCCCGCCCCGGTTTGAAGTTGCTGCATGCCTGGCGCGGCAATTTCTTCGTCAACAGCTACGTCAAGGCCAGGTTCCTGACCCACGACCCGGAGCGCATCGCCTCGTTCGACAACGATTCGCTGATCGCCCGCCCCATCTCGGTCACCATGCTCCTGGGGCTGTACGAGGCGGCCGATCGCATCGTCGCCGATGCCCAGGCGATTCAGGTGCCGACCCAGCTGCTGATCTCCGCTGCGGACTTCGTCGTGCAGCGCAAACCACAGGAAGCCTTCTTCGAGCGCCTCGGCAGCGTACGCAAGGAGAAGCACCTGCTGCCCGGCTTCTTCCACGACACCCTCGGCGAGCGTGACCGGGCCCATGCACTGAGCCGCGCCCGCCGCTTCATCCTGCGCAACTTCGAGCAACCCATGGCACGGCCGTCGCTGCTCGACGCCGACCGCCTGGGCGTCACCTGCGCCGAAGCCGAGGAGCTGGCTGCGCCCTTGCCGCAGAACTCGCTGCGCGACCTGTACTGGCGCGCCACCCGCGCCGGCATGCGCCTCGGCAGCGGCCTGTCGGACGGGGTCAAGCTGGGTTTCGACACCGGCTTCGACTCCGGCAGCACGCTGGACTACGTCTACCGCAACCAGCCCAGCGGCAAGGGCGCGCTGGGCCGGCTGATCGACCGGAACTACCTGGACTCCATCGGCTGGCGTGGCATTCGCCAGCGCAAGCTGCATGCCGAGGAGCTGCTGCGCCTGGCCATGCTCAGGCTGCGTGAGGCGGGCAAGGCCGTGCGCATCGTCGACATCGCCGCCGGCCATGGCCGTTACATCCTCGAATCGCTGGAGGGCCAGGAACAGCGTCCGGACTCGATCCTCCTGCGCGACTACAGCGACATCAACGTTCGCGACGGCAATGCGCTGATCCAGCAGAAGGATCTCGGCGACATCGCCCGTTTCGTCAAGGGCGATGCCTTCGATCGCGAAGACCTCGCGGCGCTCGATCCCAAACCGACCCTGGCGGTGGTCTCCGGCCTGTACGAACTGTTTGGCAGCAACCAGATGGTCGGCGACTCGCTGGCCGGCCTGGCGGCAGCGGTCGAGGAGGGCGGCTACCTGGTCTACACGGGGCAACCCTGGCACCCGCAGCTGGAGCTGATCGCCCGCGCCCTGACCAGCCACCGTGACGGCCAGGCCTGGGTCATGCGCCGGCGCAGCCAGGCGGAGATGGACCAGCTGGTAGAGGCAGCAGGCTTCCGCAAGGTGGCCCAGCGTATCGATCAGTGGGGCATCTTCAGCGTGTCCCTGGCGCAACGGGTGAAGTGATGCAGAGCACCCGCGAGCAGGGATTGTGGAAGCGGGGCGTTCTCTGGCTGCTGTTGCTCGGCCCGCTGTTCTTCGCCAGCTACGGCTTCGCCAACTGGTTCACCGGGCAGCGTGACGATGTCGGCAGCCTCGTCTTCGCCTGGGAGACGCAGGTGCCGCTCTGGCCCTGGACCATCGTGCCCTACTGGTCGATCGACCTGCTCTACGGCCTGTCGTTCCTGCTGCCCGCATGCCGCCGCGAGATGGACCGCCATGCACTGCGCCTGCTCGCCGCGCAGGTGATCTGCGTGGCCTGCTTCCTCCTCTGGCCGCTGCGCTTCACCTTCGAGCGCCCCCCTCTGGAGGGCACGTTCGGCATGCTCTTCGACCTGCTGATGGGTTTCGACAAACCCTTCAACCAGGCACCCTCCCTGCACATCACGCTGCTGGTAATCATCTGGGCGATGTTCGCCAACCACACCCGCGGCCCGCTCTGGCGCGGACTGCTGCACCTGTGGATGGGGCTGATCGGCCTTTCCGTGCTGACCACCTGGCAACACCACTTCATCGACGTGCCCACCGGGCTGCTCGCCGGCTTCTTCTGCCTCTGGCTGCTGCCGCTGCAGGGTAGGACTCCGTTGCAGCACATGCGCCTGGCCAATGATCCTCGTCACTGGCGCCTGGCACTGCGCTACAGCCTCGGCGCGCTGCTGTGCTCGGCACTGGCGGTCAACCTGGGCGGTGCCTGGTTGTGGCTGTTGTGGCCGAGCGTTTCCCTGGCCATGGTCGCACTCAACTACCTGCTGTTCGGCGCGGCCGGCTTCCAGAAGCAGGCCAATGGGCGTCTCAGCCCGGCGGCTACGGCACTGCTCGGCCCTTACCTGCTCGCCGCGTGGATCAATTCGCGGCTATGGACGTACCGCCAGCCCGCGCCCAGCCTGGTGGTCGACGGTATTCACCTCGGCCGCCTGCCCGCTGCGGGCGATCTCGACGGCTACGCCGCGCTGGTCGACCTGTGCGCCGAACTGCCGGCAGTGCCTGGCACGCTGGCCTATTGCAGCCTGCCGGCACTGGACCTGGTCGCGCCGGATGCAGCGACATGCCGAGACGCCGCCGAAGCCATCGAGCGCCTGCGCCACCAGGGCCCGCTGCTGGTCTGTTGCGCCCTTGGGTATTCACGCAGCGCCACCGCCGTCGCGGCCTGGCTGCTGCACAGCGGGCGCTGCGGCGATGTGCACAGCGCGGTCGAGCTGATCCGCCAGGCCCGCCCACAGGTGGTGCTCGGTCCACAGCATCTGACAGCGCTGCAGCGCCTGCTCGAGGCCTCACCACAGGTGGAGGTGGCCCATGCAGGCTGACCTGCAACTGGTCGCCGCGCTGCTGCGACGCGGACGCAGCCTCGATCACTTTTCCACTGCGCTGAGCCTGGTCGCCGTCGTGCTCGGGCTGTCGCCCCTGCTGGGTGCGCCGGGTGGCCTCGGCCTGGGGCTGTTCTGCGCGGCATTGCTGCTGGTCGGGCTCGCCGAGAAGTACTGGGCGCTGCGCGTCGCCCTGGACGCCGAACTGTTCCAGCAACTGGCGTGCGCCGGTGAGCAGCTGGACGCGCACACCCAGGCGCTGGATCAGGCGTTGCAACGCCTCGGCCTACAACCTGCCGAACAGGCCGGGCGCAGCTGGAGCCTGCGCTGCCAAGGTGCACTCGGCCTGCTGCGTAGGCAGGTACTGTGCCTGCTGTTCCAGACCGTGCTCGTGCTGTCGGGCATCGTCTTCATTCACGCATTTCCCCCACCCGGTTAAGGAGTCGCCATGCTCGCTGCATTGACCGCTTTCGCCATCACCTCGGCGGCCCGCCTGCTCACGGGGGCCCGCGCCCTCTGGCTGGGCAGCACCGCCCAGCCCACCCAGCGTCTGTACTACGCCAACCACAGCAGCCACGGCGATTTTGTCCTGCTGTGGGCATCACTGCCGCCGGAGCTACGCAAGACCACCCGCCCGGTGGCCGGTGCCGATTACTGGCAGAAACCGGGCATGCGCAGCTTCCTGATCAATCGCGTGTTCAACGGCGTGCTGGTCGATCGCGAGCGCAAGGAAGAGGGCGCCAACCCGCTGCAGGCGATGCTCGATGCGCTGGACGGTGGCGACTCGCTGATCATCTTCCCCGAAGGCACGCGCAACCTCAGTGACGAGCCGCTGCTGCCGTTCAAGAGCGGGCTCTACCACCTGGCTCAGCAACGGCCGCAGGTCGAGCTGGTGCCGGTATGGATCGCCAACCTCAACCGGGTGATGCCCAAGGGCCGTGCATTGCCCCTGCCATTGCTGTGCACCCTGAGTTTCGGTGCGGCGGTGGAGCCCATCGAGGGGGAGGGCAAGGAAGCCTTCCTGGAACGCGCGCGCAACGCCCTGCTGGCACTGGCACCCGAGGAGGCCTGACATGGATCGCAATACCCTGCTGCTGTTCGCCGGTATCGGTGCCCTGCTGCTGCTGGCCAGCCTGGTCGGCTTTTTCCTGAAGAAGCGCAGCGGTGATCGCCCCAACCCGGTCATCGACAACCTCAACGCGCGAATCAACGCCTGGTGGGTGATGGTGCTGGTCATCGGCATCGCCTTCCTGTTCGGCAACAACGGCGTCGTCCTGCTGTTCTACTTCGTGTCCTTCTACGCCCTGCGCGAGTTCATGACGCTGACGCCCACCCGCCGCAGCGACTATCCCGCACTGGTCGCAGCCTTCTACTTCGCCCTGCCGATGCAGTACCTGCTGATCGCCCTGGGCTGGTACGGCCTGTTCGCCATCTTCATCCCGGTCTACCTGTTCCTGCTGCTGCCGATTCTCGCCTCGCTGGGCGGCGACACCACGCGCTACCTGGAACGCGCAGCCAAGGTGCAGTGGGGCCTGATGATCGCGGTGTACTGCATCTCCTCGGTGCCCGCCTTGCTGACCCTGGATATTCCCGGCTACGAAGGGCGCAACCTGCTGCTGATCGCCTGGCTGATCATCGTCGTGCAGCTCTCGGACGTCCTGCAGTACGTCTGCGGCAAGCTGTTCGGCAAGCACAAGATCGCCCCCAACCTGTCGCCCTCGAAGACCGTGGAGGGCTTCGTCGGCGGCGTGGCACTGGCCACGCTGATCGGCGCCTCGCTGTGCTGGATCACCCCGTTCGCCTTCTGGCAGGCGGCGCTCTTCGCCTTGCTGGTGTGCATGCTCGGCTTCGCTGGCGGCCTGGTGATGTCGGCGATCAAGCGCGATCGCGGCGTGAAGGATTGGGGCCACATGATCGAAGGCCACGGCGGCATGCTCGACCGGCTGGACTCGGTGTGCTTCGCCGCCCCGGTGTTCTTCCACATGGTGCGCTACTGGTGGGCCTGACGGCCCGCCTTTTCTGCAGGCAATAAAAAACCCGCCGAGGCGGGTTTTTCATGACCTTCCGACTTCCTGTCGTTTGCCGTCCTGGCGCGGTCTGTCATCCGTGACCCGGGACATCCAGTTCCCGGTAGGTGTGTGTAGATTAGCCAAGCCCCGCAGGCGAGGGGAGACGCCCATGGCGCTTCTCCTTGTAAGCCTTTTGCCATAGCGACAGCCATAAAAAACCCCGGCACACAGGCCGGGGTTTCTGTTTCCGATACCAGAGGGCTGGTGATCAGAAGTCCAGGTTCGACACCGCCAGGGCGTTGGACTCGATGAAGTCGCGGCGCGGCTCCACGGCATCGCCCATCAGGGTGTTGAAGATCTGGTCGGCCGCGATGGCATCCTCGATGGTCACCTTGAGCATGCGACGCACTTCCGGGTCCATGGTGGTTTCCCACAGCTGATCCGGGTTCATCTCGCCGAGACCTTTGTATCGCTGCACGCTGTGACGCTTGGTGCTTTCTGTCATCAGCCAGTCCAGGGCTTCCTTGAACGTGCTCACCGGCTTCTTGCGCTCGCCACGCTGCACGTAGGCACCGTCTTCCAGCAGGCTGTTCAGCTGATCGCCCAGAGCCGTGACACTCTTGTAGTCGTTGCTGGCGAAGAAGTCGCGGTTGAAGGTGGTGTAGCTGGACAGGCCGTGCGCCTTGACCTCGACCTCAGGCAGCCAGATGTGGCGCTCGCGGTCTTCACGCAGGCTGGCGGTGTAGGTCTGACCGGACTTCTCCATCGACTTCAGACGCGCGCTGAAGCTGTCCAGCCAGGCCTGCATGCCGGCATGGTCGGCCAACTGCTCGAGGCCGATGCGCGGCAGGTAGACGAGGTTCTCGGTGATGTCCTTGGGGTAGACGCGCGACAGGCGATCCAGGGTCTTCATCACGCTGCGGTATTCGCCGACCAGCTTCTCCAGCGCACCACCGGACAGGCCAGGGGCATTCTCGTTGACGTGCAGGCTGGCGTCTTCCAGGGCCGACTGGGTCATGTACTCGTCCATGGCCTCGTCGTCCTTGATGTACTGCTCCTGCTTGCCGCGCTTGACCTTGTACAGCGGAGGCTGGGCGATGTAGACATAGCCACGCTCGATCAGCTCGGGCAGCTGACGGAAGAAGAAGGTCAGCAGCAGGGTACGGATGTGCGAACCGTCGACGTCAGCATCGGTCATGATGATGATGTTGTGGTAACGCAGCTTGTCGATGTTGTATTCCTCACGCCCGATACCACAGCCCAGCGCGGTGATCAGGGTGCCGACTTCGGCGGAGGAGAGCATCTTGTCGAAGCGCGCCTTCTCGACGTTGAGGATCTTGCCCTTGAGCGGCAGGATCGCCTGGGTCTTGCGGTTACGGCCCTGCTTGGCAGAACCGCCCGCGGAGTCACCCTCCACGATGTAGAGTTCGGACAGCGCCGGGTCTTTCTCCTGGCAGTCCGCCAGTTTGCCGGGCAGGCCGGCGATATCCAGGGCGCCCTTGCGGCGGGTCATCTCGCGTGCCTTGCGCGCCGCTTCACGGGCACGGGCAGCGTCGATCATCTTGCCGACCACGGCCTTGGCTTCGTTCGGGTTTTCCAGCAGGAAGTCGGCGAAGTACTTGCCCATTTCCTGTTCGACCGCGGTCTTAACCTCGCTGGAGACCAGCTTGTCCTTGGTCTGCGAGCTGAATTTCGGATCCGGAACCTTGACCGAGATGATCGCGGTCAAGCCTTCACGGGCATCGTCACCGGTGGTGCTGACCTTGAACTTCTTGGCCAGGCCTTCCTGCTCGATGTAGTTGTTCAGGTGACGGGTGAGGGCAGAGCGGAAGCCTGCCAGGTGGGTACCACCGTCACGCTGGGGAATGTTGTTAGTGAAGCAGAGGATGTTCTCGTTGAAGCTGTCGTTCCACTGCAGGGCGACTTCCACGCCCACGCCGTCTTCTTCGCGCTGGATGTTGAAGTGGAACACCTGGTTGACCACGGTCTTGTTGGTGTTGAGGAACTCGACGAAGGCCTTCAGGCCGCCTTCGTACTTGAACAGCTCTTCCTTGCCGGTGCGCTCGTCACGCAGCAGGATACCCACGCCGGAGTTGAGGAAAGACAGCTCGCGCAGACGCTTGGCCAGGATATCCCAGCTGAAGTGAATGTTGGCGAAGGTCTCTTCGGAGGGTTTGAAGTGGATCTGCGTGCCCGTGCCATCGGTATCGCCGACAGCGGTCAGGGGTGCCTGAGGCACGCCATGCACGTAGGTCTGCTCCCAGATCTTGCCGCTACGGCGAATGGTCAGCACCAGCTCCTTGGAGAGGGCATTGACCACCGAGACACCCACGCCGTGCAGACCGCCGGAGACCTTGTAGCTGTTGTCGTCGAACTTACCGCCCGCGTGCAGCACGGTCATGATGACCTCTGCGGCGGAAACACCTTCCTCCTTGTGCGTGTCGACCGGGATACCACGGCCGTTGTCACGCACGCTGATCGACTCATCAGGGTGGATGGTGATGGTGATTTCGCTGCAATAACCGGCCAGCGCCTCGTCGATCGAGTTGTCGACCACCTCGAACACCATGTGGTGCAGACCACTACCATCGTCCGTGTCACCGATGTACATCCCGGGACGTTTGCGTACGGCGTCCAGTCCTTTCAGCACCTTGATGCTGGAGGAGTCGTACGTTTGGTTCTCGCTCATGCCTTCACTCCCGATGGTCTTGGGTCTGGGTGATACGGCCATGTTCCACGTGGAACATGGCAACCGGCGTATCCGTTTGCCAGCCTTCCCTCAACAATTCATGATCTACACAGGTGATGAACACCTGGCAGCGCAAATCTTCCAGCAACCGGCATAACGCCTGACGGTGCTGCTCATCCAGTTCCGACGGTAGGTCGTCCACCAGATAGATACACTGGCCTCGCTTGGCTTCGTTGACCAAGTGGCCCTGGGCGATGCGTAATGCACACACCACCAGTTTCTGTTGCCCCCGCGACAGGATCTCTGCCGCGTTATGCCCCGCCAGGCGCAGACGCAAATCGGCGCGCTGTGGTCCGGCCTGGGTGTGCCCGAGTTGCTGGTCACGCTGGAGGGATGAGGCGAGCACGTCGCTCAGCTCACGATCCTTGTCCCAGCCGCGGTAGTAACTCAGGGTCAGTCCTTCCAGCTGCAGCAGCTCGGCGAGCGTACGTTCGAACACCGGCTTCAGCGCCTGGATATAGGCCCTTCGGTAGGTGTCTATGTCCTGGCTCGCACTGCACAATTCGCGGTCCCATGCGGCCTGCGAAGCGCCGTCAAGTGTACCATGCCGCAGCCACGAGTTCCGCTGCCGCAGGGCTTTCTGCAGCCGCTGCCAGGCACCGAGAAAGCGATGTTCCACGTGGAACACACCCCAATCGAGGAACTGCCGGCGGATCTTCGGCGCACCCTCCAGCAGGCGAAAACTGTCCGGGTTGATCAGTTGCAGCGGCAACAGATCGGCGAGCTGAGCAGCACTGCGTGCATTCTGGCCATCGATGCGAATCTGCAATTCACCCTGACGATCACGGGAAATACCCAGATTGCTGGTGCCACCTTCCGCCAGTTGCACCTGGCCGAAAATGGTACAGGCCGGTTGCTCGTAGTGAATGACGGGTTGCAGGCGGGTGCTGCGAAAGGAGCGAGCGAGGCCGAGCAGATGGATGGCCTCCAGCACACTGGTCTTGCCGCTGCCGTTGGCGCCGTGAAGGATGTTGATGCGGGGGGAGGGGGAGAGGGTCACCGGGTGCAAATTGCGCACCGCGGTGACCATGATGCGGCTGAGGGACATTAAAGGCTTAGAGCCTCATCGGCATGACGACGTAGGCAGAATCGTCGTTGTCGGCTTCCTGCAGCAGGGCACTGCTGTTGGAATCGGAGAGAATCAGGCGAACCTGTTCGGTGCCCATCACACCCAGCACGTCCAGCAGGTAGCTGACGTTGAAGCCGATCTCCAGGCCGCTGCCGTTGTAGTCGACGACGATCTCTTCCTCGGCCTCTTCCTGCTCCGGGTTGTTGGCCTGGATCTTCAGCAGGCCGGCCGCCAGAGTCAGGCGAATACCGCGGTACTTCTCGTTGGAGAGAATCGCTGTACGGCTGAACGCTTCACGCAGGCCCTGACGATCCGCCAGCACCAGCTTGTCGCCACCGCGCGGCAGAACGCGCTCGTAATCCGGGAACTTGCCGTCGACCAGCTTGGAGGTGAAGGTGAACTCGCCGGTGTTGGCGCGGATGTGGTGCTGACCCAGGACGATGGCCACTTCGGCGTCCTGCTCGGTGAGCAGGCGCGCCAGCTCGAGAATACCTTTGCGCGGCACGATCACCTGGTGTTTGCCGTCCTGCTGGATGCTGGCATCCATCGAGCACATGGCCAGACGGTGACCGTCGGTGGCCACGGCGCGCAGCATGCCGCTCTGTACTTCCAGCAGCATACCGTTGAGGTAGTAGCGCACGTCCTGCTGAGCCATGGCGAAACTGGTGCGCTCGATCAGGCGACGCAGCTTGGCCTGCGGCAGGTTGAAGGTCAGCGAACCCGGGCCTTCCTCGACGGTGGGGAAGTCATTGGCCGGCAGGGTCGACAAGGTGAAGCGGCTGCGACCGGCCTTGACCAGCAACTTCTGGTCGTCGACGCGGATATCGATCAGCGCGTCGCTCGGCAGGCTCTTGCAGATGTCCATCAGCTTGCGTGCCGGCACGGTGATCTCGCCCGGTTCGGCGGCATCTTCCAGCGTAACGCGGCCAACCAGTTCGACTTCCAGGTCGGTGCCGGTCAGTGACAGCTGCTGGCCTTCGACCACCAGCAGGACGTTGGACAGAACCGGCAGCGTCTGGCGTCGTTCCACGACACCGGCGACCAGTTGCAGGGGTTTCAACAGGGCTTCGCGTTGAATGGTGAAATGCATGGTCTAGTCCCTTGCCTCGTGGAGCTGCGAATCAGGTAGTCAGGGTACGCAGCAGGTTCTTGTAGTCCTCGCGGATGTCCGCGTCGGATTCCCTAAGTTCAGCAATCTTACGGCATGCGTGCAATACCGTGGTGTGATCACGACCGCCGAAGGCCACACCGATTTCCGGCAGGCTGTGGTTGGTCAGTTCCTTCGACAGCGCCATCGCCACCTGACGCGGCCGCGCGATGGAACGCGAGCGTCGTTTGGACAGCAGGTCGGAGATCTTGATCTTGTAGTACTCGGCCGTGGTGCGCTGGATATTGTCGATGCTGACCAGCTTGTCCTGCAGGGCCAGCAGATCCTTGAGCGACTCACGGATCAGCTCGATGGTGATGTCGCGCCCCATGAAGTGCGAGTGAGCGATCACCCGTTTCAACGCACCTTCCAGCTCGCGCACGTTGGAGCGAATGCGCTGGGCAATGAAGAAGGCCGCATCGTGCGGCAGATCCACCTTGGCCTGGTCAGCCTTCTTCATCAGGATCGCGACACGGGTCTCCAGCTCAGGCGGCTCGACCGCAACGGTCAGGCCCCAGCCAAAGCGCGACTTCAGGCGCTCCTCCAGACCCTCGATCTCCTTCGGGTAGCGGTCACTGGTGAGAATGACCTGTTGACCGCCTTCGAGCAGCGCGTTGAAGGTATGGAAGAACTCTTCCTGGGAGCGCTCCTTCTTGGCGAAGAACTGGATGTCATCGATCAGCAGCGCGTCCACCGAACGGTAGAAACGCTTGAACTCGTTGATCGCGTTGAGCTGCAACGCCTTGACCATGTCGGCGACGAAGCGCTCGGAGTGCAGATAGACAACCTTGGCATTGGGGTTCTTCGCCAGCAGGTGATTGCCTACCGCATGCATCAGGTGCGTCTTGCCCAGGCCGACACCGCCATAGAGGAACAGCGGGTTGTAGCCGTGCTTGGGATTGTCGGCCACCTGCCAGGCAGCGGCACGCGCCAACTGGTTGGACTTGCCCTCGACGAAGTTGTCGAAGGTGAAGGTGCGATTGAGGTAACTGGTGTGCTTAAGCCCACCTTCGACCTGCACCGTACGTTCTGTACGCGGCGCAACGGCCGGTGTCGGCGGTTGCGGAGCAGCGCCGGCCATGGAGTCGAAACTGGCGCGTGAAGGCTCTTCCTGCACGGGTGGCGGAACGGGCTTGCTGGTCGCGGCGACTTTCTGCTGCTGCGCGGCACGAGCAGCGGCCGGCGGCGGCGCGGTCGGCGCGACACGAGCGGTTGCCGCGCGCTTGCTGCCTATTAATAAGGAAAGCGCAGGCACGAGACCACCGGCGCGCTCACCGAGCAGCTCCAGCAAACGACTCAGGTACTTTTCATTGACCCAATCGAGCACGAAGCGGTTGGGCGCGTAGACACGCAGCTCGTCGCCTTCGGCTTCGACCTGCAGAGGACGTATCCAGGTGTTGAATTGCTGGGCCGGCAATTCATCGCGCAGAAGCTCGACGCACTGCTGCCATAGTTCCACTGACACTGACTATCCCCTATCCAGGCGGCGTGCAAAAACAGCTGCCATTGTAGCGAGCCACGACCGAGTTATCCACATAGCGAAGTGAAGATGGCCAAGTAAAATCAAAGCCTTAGTTACATTCATCAGACTTATCTTTAGCGCGCCAAACCTTGTGGATAAGCACCCCTGAACATTCTGCAAAAGCCTGGGGATGAGTGCAGGGACAAACGGCCTGTGGGTAAACCCGCATTCTGTCCTCAGGCTGTGCCCAGCCGGCGCACATCTCGCGCACCCTTTTCGGACAGGCTTATCATTGGGCGCTTGCCACAGGCAGCCGGCACTGCAGCAGGTTTTCCACAGCGGGGCACGGCGCTAATCATCATAAAAAGAGAAAAGGTTCTTTAAACCCTTTCCTCCTTTCTATTCTTATCTGGCGAATAAGGTTGGTTGGAAATTGACCTACCGTGCGGCTTTCTCTAGAATTGCCGGTCTCTTTAAACCGGGGTCATTCCGACCCTAGTCGATCACCCAGGTAACGCACCATGAAACGCACTTTCCAACCCAGCACCATCAAGCGCGCTCGCACCCACGGTTTCCGTGCTCGTATGGCCACCAAGAACGGCCGTCAAGTCCTGTCGCGTCGTCGCGCCAAGGGCCGCAAGCGTCTGACTGTCTAATTCATCCAGACAGGTGGTGAGTCGAGGCTTCGGCCGGGAGAAGCGACTGCTGACTCCCCGGCAATTCAAGGCAGTCTTCGACTCCCCAAGCGGTAAGGCTCCGGGCAAAAGTGTCCTGTTGCTAGCGCGCGACAACCAGCTTGATCATTCCCGTCTAGGTCTGGTGATCGGCAAGAAGAGCGTCAAGCTCGCCGTCGAGCGCAACCGCATCAAGCGTCAAATCCGCGAGTCCTTCAGGCTCAATCAGCACAGTCTGATTGGCTGGGACATCGTGGTGGTCGCCCGGAAAGGGCTAGGCGATCTGGAAAATGCCGAACTCGCTCAGCAGTTCGGCAAACTCTGGAAACGCCTGGCCCGTAACCGGCCCAGTCGCGACGCAGAACCATCCCCCGGGACAAGCGACACGCCCCATGCGTAAAGTGGCCCTAGCCTGCATTCAGGTTTATCGCTACGCCATCAGCCCCCTGATGGCCAGTCACTGCCGCTTTTACCCAAGCTGTTCCTGCTATGCCTACGAAGCCATCGATCAACATGGCTTCCTGCGTGGTGGCTGGCTGACAGCCCGCCGGCTAGGTCGCTGCCATCCCTGGAATCCAGGTGGCTACGACCCGGTTCCCCCCGCGAAAACATCCCGATCCCCTTCGATGGCCGAATAATCATGGATATCCAACGCTCGATCCTGATCGTCGCCCTGGCAGTCGTGTCCTACCTCATGGTCCTGCAATGGAACCAGGACTATGGCCAGGCAGCCCTGCCTGCCGAGGTAAGCACCTCGAACGCCGCGACGCCCAACCTGCCTGACACGCCAGCGGCATCCGCCAGCACCAGCGGCGATGACATCCCCACTGCCGTGGCCGAGCCCAGCGCTGCTGCCGTGGCGCCGACCGCTGCCACCAGCGACGAGCTGATTCGGGTCAAGACCGACGTGCTCGAGCTGGCCATCGATCCGCGTGGTGGCGACGTCGTGCAACTGCGTCTGCCTCAGTACCCCCGCCGTCAGGACCGCCCGGACGTCCCCTTCCAGCTGTTCGATAACGGCAGCGAGCGCACCTATCTGGCCCAGAGCGGCCTGATCGGCCAGAACGCCCCGGACAAATCCAGCGGCCGTGCCCTGTGGAGCAGCGAGAAGCAGAGCTATGCGCTGGCCGAAGGCCAGGACAGCCTGGTTGTCGACCTGACCTACAGCGAAAACGGCGTCAGCTACATCAAGCGCTACAGCTTCAAGCGCGGCCTGAACCCGCAGTGCTCGGCCCGTGAGCAGCAGCTGAAGAAGCCTGGCTGCATCGATCCGTCCGCCTACCAGGTCGACGTTCGTTACCTGATCGACAACCAGAGCGACCAGGCCTGGAGCGGCAACCTGTTCGCCCAGCTCAAGCGTGACAGCAGTGGCGATCCGTCCTCGACCACCGCGACCGGCACCGCCACCTACCTGGGCGCCGCCGTCTGGACCCCTGACGAGCCCTACAAGAAGCTGTCGATGAAAGACATCGACAAGCACGCCTTCAAGGAAACCGTCCAGGGTGGCTGGGTAGCCTGGCTGCAGCATTACTTCGTCACCGCCTGGGTGCCGAGCAAGGATGCCAGCAACCTGATCCAGACCCGCAAGGACAGCCAGGGCAACTACATCGTCGGCTTCACTGGCCCGGCCGTGCAGGTCGCTGCCGGCGCCAAGGGCGAAACCGGTGCCGTCCTCTATGCCGGTCCCAAGCTGCAGGAACACCTGGGCACCCTGTCTCCGGGCCTGGAGCTGACCGTCGACTACGGCTTCCTGTGGTTCCTCGCCCAGCCGATCTTCTGGCTGCTGCAAGTCATCCACAGCCTGCTGGGCAACTGGGGCTGGTCGATCATCTTCCTGACCATCATCATCAAGCTGATCTTCTTCCCGCTGTCGGCCGCCAGCTACCGCTCGATGGCACGCATGCGTGCCGTATCGCCGAAGCTGCAGGCCCTGAAAGAGCAGCACGGTGACGATCGCCAGAAGATGTCCCAGGCGATGATGGAGCTGTACAAGAAAGAGAAGATCAATCCGCTGGGCGGCTGCCTGCCGATCCTGGTGCAGATGCCGGTGTTCCTCGCCCTGTACTGGGTACTGCTGGAATCCGTGGAAATGCGCCAGGCACCGTGGATGTTCTGGATCACCGACCTGTCGATCAAGGATCCGTTCTTCATCCTGCCGATCATCATGGGCGCGACCATGTTCATCCAGCAGCAGCTCAACCCGACGCCGCCGGACCCCATGCAGGCGCGCGTGATGAAGCTGATGCCGATCATCTTCACCTTCTTCTTCCTGTGGTTCCCGGCTGGTCTGGTGCTGTACTGGGTGGTCAACAACTGCCTGTCCATCGCCCAGCAGTGGTACATTACCCGCAGGATCGAAGCCGCATCGAAACCGGCCAACGCCTGATTCGACAAGGCTTCCAAGCATCAAGCAAACGCCCCATGATTGGGGCGTTTTGCTATCCATCGTCCCCGTAGCGACCCTGGCCCTGCCTACAACCGAGTGAATGCCATGACCCATGCCCGAGACACCATCGCAGCCGTAGCCACCGCCCAGGGACGCGGCGGCGTCGGCATCGTGCGCGTCTCGGGGCCACTGGCCGGGCAGTTGGCGCAGACGATCTGCCGGCGCGAGCTGAAGCCCCGTTTCGCTCATCACGGCACCTTTCACGGTGAGGCCGAGCAGGTGCTGGACGAAGGCCTGGCGATCTATTTTCCCGGCCCGAACTCCTTCACCGGTGAGGACGTGCTCGAGTTGCAGGGCCATGGTGGCCCGGTGGTGCTCGACCTGCTGCTGCGCCGTTGCCTGGAGCTGGGCGCACGCCTTGCCCGACCCGGTGAGTTCAGCGAGCGTGCATTTCTCAACGACAAGCTCGACCTGGCCCAGGCCGAAGCCATCGCCGACCTGATCGAGGCCAGCTCCGAACAGGCCGCACGCAATGCCCTGCGCTCGCTGCAGGGCGAGTTTTCCAGGCGCGTGCATGCGCTGACCGAAGCGCTGATCCAGCTGCGCATCTATGTCGAGGCGGCCATCGACTTCCCCGAGGAAGAAATCGATTTTCTCGCCGACGGCCATGTGCTGAAGCAACTCGACGGCGTTCGTGCAGACTTATCCACAGTGTTGCGTGAAGCTGGCCAGGGCGCCTTGCTACGCGACGGCATGACCGTGGTCATCGCCGGCCGCCCCAACGCCGGCAAGTCCAGCCTGCTCAATGCCCTGGCCGGCCGCGAGGCGGCCATCGTCACGGATATCGCCGGCACCACCCGCGACGTCCTGCGCGAACATATCCACATCGACGGCATGCCCCTGCACGTGGTCGACACCGCTGGCCTGCGCGCCACCGATGACCAGGTGGAGCGCATCGGCGTGGAGCGCGCGCTGAAGGCCATAGGCGAGGCCGACCGGGTCCTGCTGGTGGTCGACTCCACCGCACCGGAGGCAGCCGATCCCTTCGCCCTGTGGCCGGAGTTTCTCGAGCAGCGCCCGGATCCTGCGCGCGTCACCCTGATCCGCAACAAGGCCGACCTGTCAGGCGAGGCCGTCACGCTGGCAACCAGCGCCGATGGCCATGTCACCCTCAGTCTGTCGGCCAAGTCCGCCGAGGGCCTGGAACTGCTGCGCGAGCATCTGAAAGCCTGCATGGGTTATCAGCAGACCGCCGAAAGTGGTTTCAGCGCCCGTCGGCGCCACCTCGAAGCCCTGCACCAGGCCGAACAGTACCTCGATCACGGCCGCAACCAGCTGACCCTGATGGGCGCAGGCGAACTCCTCGCCGAAGACCTGCGCATGGCCCAACAGGCCCTGGGTGAGATCACCGGCGCCTTCAGCAGCGACGACCTGCTGGGGCGCATCTTCTCCAGCTTCTGCATCGGCAAGTGAAACTTGATGCAGCCGCGCACTCCCGTAAAGTAGAGCGCCTGATTCCCCTCTGACTGTGAAATCTGTGAGGTTCCTGTGACACGGATGTGGATGGTACGCGGTGAAGGCGGCAGCCTGTATGAAGCCTTCCGCGAGCACGGCGTCGCCGCCATCGGCTGGAGCCAGTTGGCTGAACAAGCCAAGCCAGGCGTTAGCCGCAAACAGTTGATTGCCTTGTACCAATCCATGGATCCCCAGGCCAAACAAGGTCGGGTGATCTCAGGTGCCTCCCAGGTCTGGCGTTTCGTCAACGAAATACAGCCAGGTGAATGGATCATCACTTACTCGCCCGCCAACCGCCTGTACGCCGTCGGCAAGGTAACAGGCCCACCCGAACATCAACCGCAAACGGCCGAACAAGGCATGGCCCTGGTGCGCAAGGTGCAATGGCAGGCGCAGGAACTGGCGCGCGACAGCCTCGGTACGGCCACCAAGAACAGCCTCGGCTCGACTCTGACTTTGTTCGAAGTGCCTGCCAAAGCAGTCGCCGACGTGCTGGCAGCGCTCAAGGGTAAACCAGCAGAGCCAGTGGAAGATGACAGCGAAGAAGCGGCTGTCGACCCGCTAGCCGATATCGAAGAGCGCGCACGCGAACAGATCAAAGACCTGATCATCAAGCTCGACGACAAGGAAATGCAGGAGCTGGTGGCCGGCATCCTCCGCGCCATGGGTTACAAGACCCAGGTGTCGCCCGATGGCCCGGATCGTGGCAAAGACATCGTCGCCTCACCTGATGGTTTTGGCTTCGAGCATCCGCGCATCGTCGTCGAGGTCAAACACCGCAGCGGCAAGATGGGCAGCCAGCAAATCCGCAGCTTCCTCGGTGGCCGGCACAAGGATGACCGCGGCCTCTACGTCAGCACCGGAGGTTTCAGTAGGGACGCTCAGTACGAAGCCGAGCGCGCCTCCATCCCCCTGGCCTTGTGGACACTCGAACATGTGGTGCGCGCCCTGATCGAGCACTACGACGCCACCGACGCCGAAACCAAACGTCTCGTCCCGCTCAAGCGCCTCTACTGGCCCGCTTGAGCCCAAGGAACTGCACCGTGAACAGCACCGAACAACAGACCGAACGCTTCCTGGCCACTCTCACCTCGCTCGGTGGCAACGCTGGCAACCAGCGCCTGCAGGAAGCCCTCGGCTGGCAAGGCAGCACCTACCAACGCATCAAACAACATCTGCTCGATGAAGGCCGCATCCGCACGGGCCGTGGCCGAGGCGGTTCGGTCGCCCTGAGTGAGGCCACTGCAACCCCGGCAGCGCCCAAACCCAGCGCGCCGGCCAAAGCCGCTGAACCGAAAAACGCAGATGCCAAACCCGCGCCGGTGACTGAACTGGACTACGCCGACAAGCTGTGGAAAACCGCCGACAAGCTACGTGGCAACATGGAGCCCAGCGATTACAAGCACGTCGCCCTCGGCCTGATCTTCCTCAAATACATCTCCGACGCCTTCGAAGCGCGTCATAAAGAGCTGCTCGAAGAAGACCCGCAAGCCGCCGAAGACAAGGACGAATACCTCGCCGACAACATCTTCTGGGTGCCCCGTGAAGCGCGCTGGTCGCACCTGCAGGCCAACGCCAAGCAAAGCAGCATCGGCACCCTGATCGACGACGCCATGCGCGCCATCGAGAAGGACAACGAATCGCTCAAAGGCGTGCTGCCCAAGGATTACGCCCGCCCGGCGCTGAACAAGGTGATGCTCGGCGAGCTGATCGACCTCATCTCCGGCATCGCCCTCAACGAAAAGGGCGACAAATCCAAGGATGTGCTTGGCCGCGTCTACGAATACTTCCTCGGCCAGTTCGCCGGCGCCGAAGGCAAGCGTGGCGGCGAGTTCTACACCCCGCGCAGCGTGGTACGCACCCTGGTGGAAATGCTCGAACCCTACAAGGGCCGCATCTACGACCCCTGCTGCGGCAGCGGCGGCATGTTCGTGCAGAGCGAAAAGTTCGTCGACGAACACGGCGGGCGCATCGGCGACATCGCCATCTACGGCCAGGAGAGCAACTACACCACCTGGCGCCTGTGCAAGATGAACCTGGCCGTGCGCGGCATCGACAGCGACATCCGCTGGAACAACGAAGGCAGCTTCCACAAGGACGAACTGCGCGACCTCAAGGCCGATTTCATTCTCGCCAACCCACCGTTCAACATCTCCGACTGGGGTGGCGAGCGCCTGCGTGACGACGTGCGCTGGGCCTACGGCACGCCGCCCGCCGGCAATGCCAACTACGCCTGGCTGCAACACATCCTCCACCACCTCGCCCCCCACGGCTTTGCCGGCGTGGTGCTGGCCAACGGCTCGATGAGCAGCCAGCAGAGCGGCGAAGGCGACATCCGCCAGGCCATGATCGAAGCCGGCGTGATCGACTGCATGGTCGCCCTGCCGGGGCAACTGTTCTACTCCACGCAGATCCCCGCCTGCCTGTGGATCCTGGCCAAGGATCGCAGCAACGGCCTGGTGAAGAACAGCAGGCTACGCGACCGCCGTGGCGAAATCCTGTTTATCGACGCACGCAATATGGGTGCCCTGGTCGACCGCACCCGCCGTGAACTGCACGACGACGACGTGGCCAGAATCGCCGCCACCTACCACGCCTGGCGTGGCGAAACGGATGCCGGCCCCTACGCCGACATTCCCGGCTTCTGCAAGGCCGCCTCCCTCGACGACGTGCGCAAGCATGGCCACGTCCTCACACCGGGGCGTTATGTCGGCGCCGCCGCGCAGGAGGAAGACGGCGAACCCTTCGAGCAGAAGATGCAACGCCTGGCTGCGCAATGGCGCGAACAACAGGCCCAGGCCGCCAAGCTCGATGCCGCCATCGAACACAACCTCAAAGCCCTCGGATTCTGAGCGGAGGCCCAGCATGGCAGACGAAACCCTCGACCTGACCCCACTGCAGCGCGCCATCGAACGCCTGGACGAAGGCTGGAAGCGCTACCAGCAGGACATCAGCGACACGCAGATCCGCGATGGCCTGATCCAGCGCTTCGAGTTCACCTACGAAATCAGCCACAAGATGCTCAAGCGCCATCTTGAAGCCACCTCGGCAAGCCCCAGCGAGCTGGATGGCATCAGCTTTGCCGACTTGATCCGCAGCGGCAACGAACGCGGCCTGCTGCTCAGCGACTGGCCACACTGGCGGCGCTTTCGCGATATGCGCGGCAAAACCAGCCACACCTATGATGAAGCCATCGCTCTGGAAGTAGTGGCCAGCATTCCCGACTTCCAGCGCGAAGCGACCTACCTCCTCGAACAGTTGCAGGATGCCCAAGCGTGAGCGAACCCCAGATCGACATTCGCCCCGACCACTGGGCCATCGTCCGCGACATTCTCCAGCGCCATGTGCCGCAGTATGCCGTGTGGGCTTTCGGTTCTAGAGCCAAGTGGATGGCCAAGCAGTATTCCGACCTGGATCTGGCCATCATCACCGACAGCCCGCTACCACTGGCCACCAGCGGCGCCCTGGCCGAAGACTTTTCCGAATCGGATTTGCCGTGGAAGGTGGATATCGTCGATTGGGCGGAAACCAGTGAGACGTTTAGGAAGATTATCGAGAGGGATCGGGTGGTAGTGCAGGAGGTGTGGCCTGAAGTGCCTTTATCTGAACTAACCGCTACACCGGCAACATATGGTGTTGTACAACCAGGAAAAAGCACTCTGGACGGGGTGCCGATGTTGCGCGTGAACAATTTTCAAAATGACAGCGTTAATCTCACTGATGTAATGCGTATCGCACCTGAAATTGAAGAAAAATATGAGCGAACACGCATTCAAGCCGGCGATGTACTTTTAACTATTGTCGGTTCGGTTGGACAAGTTGCTATTGCTTCGGAGGAGTTAGCTGGATGGAACATAGCTCGGGCCGTAGCAATGATCCGCCCAAAATCTGCCGATCTTTCGCGCTGGATATCATTTGCCTTACGTTCTCCTCAAGCACAACACCAACTCGGCGTTACAGCTAACACCACAGTACAAACAACGATCAATCTGAAAGACCTGCGTGAACTGAAGATTCCATTTCCAAAAGAAAAAGATCGTCGCGCAATAACCCAAATACTTGGCTCATTGGATGACAGAATCGAACTCAACCGACAGATGAACGAAACGCTGGAAACCATGGCTCGTAGCCTATTCAAGGCTTGGTTCGTTGATTTCGATGGTGTGCCAGAGGAAGATATGAAGGAGTCGGAGCTGGGATTGATTCCGAGTGGATGGCGCGTAGGGAAATTTGAAGAACTTCTAGTTTTACAACGGGGCTTTGATTTGCCAACACAGGCCCGTATTGCTGGTCAATTTCCAGTAATAGCCGCAGGTGGAATAAATGGCACGCACAATGAACCGATGGTAAAAGGCCCAGGCGTTGTCACAGGACGCTCAGGTGTACTAGGCAACGTTTACTTTGAACTGGGTGATTTTTGGCCATTGAACACAACACTGTGGGTTAAGGAGTTTCGGATCGCAAAACCTTGCTATGCGTATGAGCTGTTACGAGGTTTTGACTTCAAACTATTCAACTCTGGATCAGCAGTTCCCACTCTCAACCGAAATCACATTCATCATCTGCCACAAATCATTCCTCCAGCCGAAATCATCAATGACTTCGAGAAAGAGGCTATGGCCTTGCGTCATCGCATAGACAGCAATGAGCGTGAATCTCAACAACTCGCCCAACTACGCGACACCCTGCTACCCAAACTGATTTCCGGTGAAGTGCGTATCAAGGACGCCGAACGCCTTGCGGAGACGGCCTGATGGCTTTTCTATCCGAAGCAGCAATCGAACAGGGGCTGATCGAACAGCTCGCCGCGCTAGGTTGGTCCACCACCAGCGATGAGCAGATAGGCCCCGACGGCAAGACGCCGGAGCGCGATAGCCATGATCAGGTCATCCTGCACAAGCGCCTGGAATGCGCCGTGGCCCGGCTCAACCCGCACTTGCCGGACGAGCCGCGCCAGGAAGCCGTGCGCAAGCTGACCCAGCACGAGCTGCCCAACCTGCTGGAAGAAAACCGCCGTATCCATCACCTGCTGATCGAAGGGGTCGACGTCGAATACTTCGCCGCCGACGGCCAGCTCACCGCCGGCAAGGTGCGTTTGCTGGATTTCGACAACCCCGCCAATAACGATTGGCTGGCGGTGCGCCAATTCGTGGTGATCAGCGGCGCACACAAGCGCCGGCCGGATGTGGTGCTGTTCGTCAACGGCCTGCCGCTGGTGGTGATCGAGCTGAAGGCGCCAGGCAGTGCCGGGGCCAATCTGCTCGGTGCCTTCAACCAGTTGCAGACCTACAAGCAGCAGATCGCCGGGCTGTTTCGCAGCAACGCCCTGCTGGTCACTTCCGATGGCATCGCCGCGCGGGTCGGCTCGTTGTCCGCCGATCTGGAGCGCTTCATGCCCTGGCGTACCATCGACGGCACGCAGATTCTGCCCAAGGGCCAGCCGGAACTGCCGACGCTGATCGAAGGCGTGTTTGAGCCACGGCGCTTTCTCGACCTGCTGCGCTGGTTCACCGCCTTCGGTGAAACCGGCGACGGGCTGGTCAAGATCATCGCCGGTTACCACCAGTACCACGCGGTCAACCTGGCGCTGGCCTCGACCATCCGCGCCACCTTCAGCGGCCAGGCCGAAGACCCGGCCCATTACGGCTTGCCCAGCGTGCGCGAGCAGCCACGCGGCGACCGCAAGGCTGGGGTGATCTGGCATACCCAGGGCAGCGGCAAGAGCCTGTTGATGGCCTTCTACGCCGGGCGCCTGGTGCAGCACCCAGCCATGCACAACCCGACGCTGGTGGTGCTCACCGACCGTAACGACCTGGACGATCAACTGTTCGCCACCTTCGCCATGTGCAAGGAGCTGATTCGCCAGACGCCGGTGCAAGCCGAGAGCCGCGAGGATCTGCAGCGCCTGTTGGCCCGCGCCAGTGGCGGGGTGATCTTCACCACCCTGCAGAAGTTCGGCGAGGTGGCCGAGCCGCTGACCCTGCGCGATAACGTGGTGGTGATCGCCGACGAGGCGCACCGCAGCCAGTACGGCCTGAAAGCCAAGGTGGACAGGAAAACCGGCGACATCTCCTACGGCTTCGCCAAGTACATGCGCGACGCCTTGCCCAATGCCTCGTTCATCGGCTTTACCGGCACCCCCATCGAGGCCGCCGATGTGAATACGCCGGCGCTGTTCGGTAAATACATCGACGTTTATGACATCAGCCGTGCGGTGGAAGACGGCGCCACCGTGCCGATCTACTACGAATCGCGTCTGGCCCGTATCGAGCTGAACGAAGACGAGAAGCCCACCCTCGATGATGAAATCGAAGCCTTGTTCGAGGGCACCGATAGCGACGAAAAGGAAAAGCTCAAGGGCCGCGCCGCTGCCGTGGAGCGCCTGGTGGGCAGCGAAAAGCGCTTGGCGCTGATCGCCCAGGATTTGGTCACGCACCTGGAGGAACGCCTTGTCGCGCTGGACGGCAAGGCCATGGCAGTGTGCATGAGCCGCGAAATCTGCGTGGATCTGTACAACGCCATTATCGCGCTGCGCCCGGACTGGCACAGCGACGACGATGCTCAGGGCGTGGTCAAGGTGGTGATGACCGGCACCGCCAGCGACGACAGCTCATGGCAGGTGCATATCGGCAACAAGGCGCGCCGCGATGCCCTGGCCCGTCGCGCCAAGGATCCACGCGACCCGCTGAAACTGGTGATCGTGCGTGACATGTGGCTGACCGGCTTCGACGCACCCTGCATGCACACCCTGTATGTGGATAAAACCATGAAGGGCCACGGCCTGATGCAGGCCATCGCCCGCGTCAACCGCGTATTCCGCGACAAGCCGGCGGGGCTTATCGTCGACTACATAGGCATCGCGCAGAACCTCAAATCCGCCCTGGCGCAGTATTCGCCAAGGGACAAGGAGAACACCGGCATCAACGAGGCCCAAGCCATCGCGCAACTGCTGGAGCGCTACGAGGTGGTGCGCGACATGTACCACGGCTTCGATTACCTCAGCGCCTTGCAGGGCACACCGCAAGAGCGCCTGGCGATGATGGCCGGCGCCATCGAGTGGATTCTCGACAAGCAGCAGCAGTGGGCCGCCGCAGCAACCACCGAGGAAGGCAAGAAGGCCGCACACCGCCGCTACCAGGATGCCGTGCTGGCCCTGTCCAAGGCCTATGCGCTGTCTGCAGCCTCGGATCAGGGCGTGGCCGTCCGTGAGGAAGTCGGCTTCTTCCAGGCCATCCGCGAGGCGCTACTCAAGAGCGCGAGCGGCTCGGGGCTGACCTCGCAGGAGCGCGACCTGGCCATCCGCCAGATCGTCAGCCGCGCTGTGGTGTCCACCGAGATTGTGGATATCCTCAAGGCCGCCGGCATCCAGTCGCCAGACATTTCCATCCTCTCCGACGAGTTTCTCGCCGAAGTGCAGCAGATGGAGAAGAAGAACCTGGCCCTGGAAGCCCTGCGCAAGCTGCTCAACGACGGTATTCGCTCACGCAGCCAGAGCAACGTGGTGCAGACCAAGGCGTTCTCCCAGCGCCTGGAAGAAGCCATCGCCCGCTACCATGCCAACGCCATCACCACAGCCGAGGTGCTGCAGGAGCTGATCCAGATTGCCAAGGACATCCGCACGGCCCGTGCGCGTGGTGAAGAGCAAGGCCTGAGCCCCGATGAAATCGCTTTCTACGATGCCCTGGCGGATAACGATTCGGCGCTGCAGGTGCTCGGTGATGACAAGCTCAAGCTGATCGCCCACGAGCTGCTGGTAAAGCTCAAGGACAACCTGTCGGTGGATTGGGCGCGCCGCGATGCTGCCCGTGCGCGCATGCGCGTACTGGTCAAACGCATCCTGCGCCACTACGGCTACCCGCCAGACCTGCAAGATGCAGCGGTACAAACTGTGCTGCAACAGGCTGAACAGCTCTCATCCACCTGGACGCTGCCCGGCTATGCGGGTTCCATGTAGCTCGCCGACTGCCCGCTGTGCATAACCGGCATCGCAATGATGCCGGCTGTTCTGCATGCTTATCCACAACTTCCTGTAGGAGCGAATTCATTCGCGATGCCTACTGTCTCCGGTGCCCAACCCTATCGCGGCTAAAGCCGCTCCTACCGCCCGTGCGTGAGGCGTATCAGGTGTGTTCCTTTCGCGAAACAGTACGCCGTTGACTGACACCAAGCTTCCCCCCGCTAACGAAGGTAACTACCAAATGCGCTTGGCGATTGCCCACTCCCTGCAATCGACAGGCTCTCCAAGCATGCGCTGAACTCTTGTCTATCAACGCCTACCACACATTTCCTTGAGTTATTCACGCCAAAATAAACCCTGTGGAAAACCGCCCCTGAACCCTGCCCATAAGCCTATGACAAAGCTGGGCGTAACCGCCCCTGTGGGTAACCATCCATTCCATCCACAGTGGTTCAGCAGCTTTCCCAGCGCAAACGAGCAGGTTCGACACAGCCTTATCATTCTCTGTACACCCTGAAGTACAAGGCCTGTAGCTTGTTATCCACAGAAATGGCCTGCTCTATACATAAACATAAAGAACAAGCTTTATAAAAATTCTCTCTTTCTATTCTTTATAAGCCAGTACCCGCTTTGGCATGCCAGGAAGGTGATCAGGTCGGGTGCACTGGCGCAGAGAGCGGCGGTAACCGATTGGCTATTTTTTGTGCAGAAGGCTTCATTCAGGAGAGCGAAGTCCCTATACTTGCCGCCTTTCTTTCAGACCCCTTTCTCAACAGGCACGAGGTGCGTGGTGGATTTCCCTTCCCGTTTTGACGTGATCGTGATCGGCGGCGGTCATGCCGGTACCGAGGCAGCCCTGGCTGCAGCGCGCATGGGCGTGAAGACCCTGCTGCTCACCCATAATGTCGAGACCCTTGGCCAGATGAGCTGCAACCCGGCCATCGGCGGGATCGGCAAGAGCCACCTGGTCAAGGAAATCGATGCCCTCGGCGGTGCGATGGCGACTGCCACCGACAAGGGCGGCATCCAGTTCCGTATCCTCAACAGCCGCAAGGGTCCGGCCGTTCGAGCGACCCGTGCGCAGGCCGACCGCGTGCTGTACAAGGCGGCGGTACGCGAGATTCTGGAAAACCAGCCCAATCTGTGGATTTTTCAACAGGCCGCCGATGACCTGATTGTGGAAAACGCCGAGGTCAAGGGCGTGGTTACCCAGATGGGCCTCAGGTTCCATGCGGATTCCGTGGTGTTGACCACAGGCACCTTCCTCGGTGGACTTATCCACATCGGCCTGCAGAACTACTCCGGCGGCCGCGCCGGCGACCCGCCTTCCATCGCTCTGGCCCAGCGCCTGCGCGAACTGCCGCTGCGTGTCGGTCGCCTGAAAACCGGCACTCCGCCGCGCATCGACGGACGCTCCGTGGACTTCTCGGTGATGACCGAGCAGCCGGGGGACACGCCGACGCCGCTGATGTCCTTCCTCGGCAAGCGCGAGCATCAGCCGCAGCAGATCAGTTGCTGGATCACCCACACCAATGCCCGTACCCACGAGATCATCGCGGCGAACCTCGACCGTTCGCCGATGTATTCCGGTGTCATCGAAGGCGTGGGGCCGCGCTACTGCCCGTCGATCGAAGACAAGATCCACCGCTTCGCCGACAAGGACAGCCACCAGGTGTTCATCGAGCCGGAAGGCCTGACCACCCACGAGCTGTATCCCAACGGTATTTCCACCTCGCTGCCGTTCGATGTGCAGCTGCAGATCGTGCGCAGCATCCGCGGCATGGAGAACGCCCACATCGTGCGTCCGGGCTATGCCATCGAGTACGACTACTTCGATCCGCGCGACCTGAAGTACAGCCTGGAGACCAAGGTCATCGGCGGCCTGTTCTTCGCCGGGCAGATCAACGGCACCACCGGCTACGAAGAAGCCGGCGCCCAGGGCCTGCTGGCGGGCTGCAACGCCGCCTTGCGTGCCCAGGGCAAGGACGCCTGGTGCCCGCGCCGTGATGAGGCCTACATCGGTGTGCTGGTCGACGACCTGATCCCCCTCGGCACCCAGGAGCCGTACCGCATGTTCACTTCGCGGGCCGAGTACCGGCTGATTCTGCGCGAGGACAACGCCGACCTGCGCCTGACCGAGAAGGGCCGCGAGCTGGGCCTGGTCGATGACGAGCGCTGGGCGGCCTTCGAAGCCAAGCGTGAGGGCATCATCCAGGAAGAACAGCGTCTGAAGAGCACCTGGGTACGCCCGGGCACCCCGCAGGGCGATGCCATCGCCGCGCGTTTCGGTACCCCGCTGGCTCACGAATACCACCTGCTCAATCTGTTGGCCCGTCCGGAGATCGATTACGCCACCCTTGCCGAAGTGACCGAGTCACCGGCTGTGGATAACCAGGTGGCCGAACAGGTCGAGATCAAGACCAAGTACGCCGGCTACATCGACCGGCAGCAGGAAGAGATCGCCAAGCTGCGGGCCAGCGAGGACACCAAGCTGCCGGAGGACCTGGACTACAGCGCCATCTCCGGTCTGTCCAAGGAAATCCAGTTCAAGCTGGGCAACACCCGTCCGGCCACCCTCGGCCAGGCCGGGCGCATTCCCGGCGTCACGCCGGCGGCGATCTCCCTGCTGCTGATTCACCTGAAGAAACGCAGTGCGGGTCAGAAACTGGAGCAGAGCGCCTGATGTCGGTCACCCAGCGTCACGCCGAAGAACTGATCCAGGGCGCTCGCGAGCTTGGCGTCGAGCTCAGCGAGCCACAACAGCAGCAACTGCTCGCCTACCTGGGCCTGCTGATCAAGTGGAACAAGGCCTACAACCTCACCGCCGTGCGCGATCCCGACGAAATGGTGTCGCGTCACCTGCTCGACAGCCTGTCGGTGGTGCCGTTCGTGGCCGAGCGTGGGGATAGCTGGCTGGACGTCGGCAGCGGCGGCGGTATGCCCGGCATTCCGCTGGCGATCATGTTCCCCGAACGGCGTTTCACCCTGCTCGACTCCAATGGCAAGAAGACCCGTTTTCTGGTCCAGGTGAAGCTCGAGCTGAAACTCGACAACCTCGAGGTTGTCCACAGCCGGGTCGAAGCATATCGACCCGAGCGGCCCTTCGATGGCATCAGCTCACGGGCATTCAGCAGCCTGCAGGATTTCAGCGACTGGACGCGCCACCTTGGCAATGCCGACACCCAGTGGCTGGCGATGAAAGGGGTCCACCCGGACGATGAGCTGCAGGCGTTGCCGGCGGACTTCCGCCTCAGTGCCACGCACGTGTTGCGGGTTCCCGGTTGCCAAGGCCAACGCCATCTGTTGATACTGCGTCGCTCGGTCTAAGGGGGAAGGAAGATGGCCAAGGTATTCGCGATCGCCAATCAGAAAGGCGGCGTGGGCAAAACCACGACGTGCATCAACCTGGCTGCTTCTCTGGTGGCGACCAAGCGCCGCGTGCTGCTCATCGACCTCGACCCGCAGGGCAACGCGACCATGGGCAGTGGCATCGACAAGCATGCCCTCGAGCACTCGATCTACGACGTGCTGATCGGCGAATGCGATCTCAGCGAGGCGATGCAGTTTTCCGAGCACGGCGGCTACCAGCTGTTGCCGGCCAACCGCGACCTGACGGCCGCCGAAGTCGCGCTTCTGGAAATGAAGATGAAGGAAAGTCGCCTGCGCTATGCCCTGGCGCCGATCCGCGAGAACTACGATTACATCCTCATCGACTGCCCGCCGTCGCTGAACATGCTGACCATCAACGCCCTGGTCGCCGCCGACGGCGTGATCATCCCCATGCAGTGCGAGTACTACGCGCTGGAAGGGCTCTCCGATCTGGTCAACAGCATCCAGCGCATCGGCCAGCTGCTCAATCCCAAGCTGCAGATCGAAGGTCTGCTGCGTACCATGTACGACCCGCGCATCAGCCTGACCAACGATGTCAGCGCTCAGCTCAAGGAGCATTTCGGCGACAAGCTGTACGACGCCGTGATCCCGCGTAACGTGCGCCTGGCCGAGGCTCCGAGCTTCGGCATGCCGGCGCTGGTCTATGACAAACAATCCCGTGGTGCCATCGCCTACCTGGCATTGGCCGGCGAGCTGGTGCGCCGTCAGCGCGCCGCCGCGAAAACCGCTACCGCTTAAGGAACATCCGCATGGCTGCGAAGAAACGAGGTCTGGGTCGAGGTCTGGACGCCCTGCTCGGTGGCAACACCGTCAGTGCACTGCAGGAAGAGGCCGCCCAGGTCGATACGCGTGAGCTGCAATACGTGCCGCTGGAACTGATCCAGCGGGGCAAGTACCAGCCGCGTCGCGACATGGACCAGACCGCTCTGGAAGAACTCGCCGCCTCCATCCGCGCCCAGGGCGTGATGCAACCCATCGTGCTGCGGCCGATCGGCGACGGTCGTTTCGAGATCGTCGCCGGTGAGCGTCGCTGGCGAGCCAGCCAGCTGGCCGGCCAGGACAAGATCCCGGCCATGGTTCGCGAGCTGGCGGACGAAGCCGCCATCGCCATGGCGCTGATCGAGAACATCCAGCGCGAGGACCTCAACCCGATCGAGGAAGCCGTCGCCCTGCAGCGCCTGCAGCAGGAATTCGAGCTGACCCAGCAGCAGGTCGCCGATGCCGTCGGCAAATCGCGCGTCACCATCACCAACCTGCTGCGTCTGATCGCCCTGCCGGACGAAATCAAGACGCTGCTGTCCCATGGCGATCTGGAGATGGGTCATGCCCGTGCATTGCTCGGTCTGCCCCTCGAACAGCAGGTCGAAGCTGCGCGACACGTTGTCGCACGCGGCCTCACCGTACGCCAGACCGAAGCGCTGGTTCGCCAATGGCTGAGTGCCAAACCGGCGCCGGCAAAAGCCAAGCCCGACCCGGACATCAGTCGCCTCGAACAGCGTCTGGCAGAGCGTCTGGGCTCGCCAGTGCAGATAAAACACGGCGCCAAGGGCAAGGGCCAGTTGGTCATCCGCTACAGCTCCCTCGACGAATTGCAGGGCGTGCTCGCTCACATCCGCTGAAACAATTCGCCACACCTGACCATGTAGCGCATGGTCGGAAATCACTACCGGACAGTTGAATGGGGGGAATACGCCCCCTATACTCTGCGCGCAATTTTGTTGGCACTTTTTATGCCAATTCATTGAGTTAAAGCGGTCGATAGTCGAGGGACATCAGTTGATGGAACGCCGCATGCCGAAGCGCCTGCCCTTCCATCGCCTACCGGTTTTCCCGGTGCTGATGGCACAACTCGTCGTATTGCTGCTCGCTGCTACGCTGACCTGGCAATGGCGAGGCAACGTGGCGGGTTATTCGGCACTGTTGGGGGGCATGATCGCCTGGTTGCCGAATCTGTATTTCGCCCACAAGGCGTTCCGCTACAGCGGCGCGCGGGCGGCTAGGGAAATCGTCCGTTCTTTTTATGCGGGCGAAGCGGGAAAACTGATTCTGACGTTCGTGCTCTTTGCGCTGACGTTTGCGGGCGTGAAACCCCTGGAGGCACCGATGTTGTTCGGTGTCTACCTGCTGACCCTGATGGTCAGCTGGTTCGCCCCGCTGCTGATAACGAAATTTTCAAGACCTTAAAGCGTTCGAGGCAAATAATGGCAGCAGAAACCGCTTCGGGTTACATCCAGCACCACCTCACCAACCTGACCTATGGTCAGCACCCGGTGAACGGCTGGAGTTTCGCCCACACCGCACAGGAAGCCAAAGAAATGGGCTTCTGGGCCTTCCACGTAGACACCCTGGCGGTGTCGGTGGTTCTCGGCCTGATCTTCATCGTCCTGTTCCGCCTGGCGGCGCGCAAGGCCACCTCGGATCAGCCGGGCGGCCTGCAGAACTTCGTCGAGGTTCTGGTCGAGTTCGTCGATGGCAGCGTCAAGGACACCTTCCACGGTCGCAATCCGCTGATTGCCCCGCTGGCCCTGACCATCTTCGTCTGGGTCTTCCTGATGAACTTCATGGACCTCATCCCGGTTGACTGGCTGCCGAAACTGGCTGCCACCCTGGTTGGCGATCCGCACCTGTACTTCCGTGTCGTGCCGACCACCGACCCGAACGCGACCCTGGGCCTGGCCCTGTCGGTGTTCGCCCTGATCCTGTTCTACAGCGTCAAGGTCAAGGGCATCGGCGGCTTCCTCGGCGAGCTGACCATGCACCCGTTCAGCTCCAACAACATCGCCATGAAGATCCTGCTGGTCCCGGTGAACTTCCTGCTGGAATTCGTCACCCTGATCGCCAAGCCGGTCTCCCTGGCACTGCGACTGTTCGGCAACCTGTATGCCGGCGAGCTGATCTTCATCCTGATCGCCATCATGTTCAGCGGCGGCATGCTGCTGGGCTCGCTGGGTGGTGTGCTGCAGCTGGCCTGGGCCATCTTCCACATCCTGATCATCGTGCTGCAGGCGTTCATCTTCATGATGCTGACCATCGTCTACCTGTCGATGGCGCATGAAGACAACCACTAAGGCGCGCTGAGGTTCCGCGGCGCCGCTCAGGCGGCGCCTGCCAGGACAAACCCTCACTGCCCGCGGGCATGAGGGCTGCTGTAAACAAACGATTTCGCTTTACCGCTTCAACAAAAACCTTAACCAATACGACTGTAAGTCGGGAGGAAAAATGGAAACTGTAGTTGGTTTGACCGCTATCGCCGTTGCACTGCTGATCGGCCTGGGTGCCCTGGGTACCGCCATCGGTTTCGGTCTGCTGGGTGGCAAGTTCCTGGAAGGCGCTGCGCGTCAGCCGGAAATGGTCCCGATGCTGCAAGTTAAAATGTTCATCGTCGCCGGTCTGCTCGACGCCGTGACCATGATCGGTGTTGGTATCGCACTGTTCTTCACCTTCGCGAACCCCTTCGTTGGTCAAATCGCAGGCTAATTCACTCGTCTTCGAGTGAATTGGTGTGACGGACAACGAACGAGCGAGGTGTTGGCGTGAACATTAATGCAACCCTGATAGGCCAGTCCGTTGCCTTCTTCATCTTCGTGCTGTTCTGCATGAAGTTCGTATGGCCTCCGGTCATTGCGGCTTTGCAGGAACGTCAGAAGAAGATCGCAGACGGCTTGGACGCTGCCAACCGCGCGGCTCGTGATCTGGAGCTGGCCCACGAGAAAGTGGCCCAGCAACTGCGCGAAGCCAAAGGTCAGGCCGCCGAAATCATCGAGCAAGCCAATAAGCGTGCTGCTCAGATCGTCGACGAAGCCCGTGATCAGGCCCGTGTCGAAGCTGACCGCGTGAAGGCTCAGGCTCAGGCCGAGATCGAACAGGAAATCAACGGCATCAAAGACGCCCTGCGCGCCCAAGTGGGTGGCCTGGCAGTCAGCGGTGCGGAGAAGATCCTGGGCGCATCCATCGACCAAAACGCGCATGCGGAGCTGGTTAACAAACTGGCAGCCGAAATTTAAGCGAGGGCGCGATCATGGCAGAACTGACCACGCTGGCCCGACCTTACGCTAAGGCTGCCTTCGAGCACGCCCAGGCCCACCAGCAACTGGCCAATTGGTCAGCCATGCTCGGCCTGGCTGCAGCGGTGTCGCTCGACGACACCATGCAGCGCGTGCTCAAGGCCCCGCGTCTGACGAGTACAGAAAAGGCCACCACCTTTGTCGAGGTGTGTGGTGACAAGTTCGACGCCCAGGCACAGAACTTCATCCGCGTTATCGCCGAGAACGATCGTCTGGCCTTGTTGCCGGATGTCTTCGCCCTGTTCGAGCTGTACAAGGCCGAGCAAGAGAAGTCGATCGACGTGGATGTCACCAGTGCCTTCGCATTGAGCGATGAACAGCAAGACAAACTCGCCAAGGTTCTCAGTGCACGGCTCGGCCGAGAAGTGCGTCTGCACGCCGCGGAAGATGCCACCCTGATCGGTGGTGTACTGATCCGCGCCGGCGACCTGGTAATCGATGGCTCGGTTCGCGGCAAGCTCGCGAAACTGGCCGAAGCATTGAAATCTTGAGTTTGAAGGGGCAGCAGAGCTATGCAGCAACTCAATCCTTCCGAAATTAGTGAAATCATCAAGGGGCGCATCGAGAAACTCGACGTCGCCTCCCAAGCCCGCAACGAAGGCACCATTGTCTCCGTTTCCGACGGTATCGTGCGTATCTACGGTCTGGCCGACGTCATGTACGGCGAAATGATCGAGTTCCCGGGCGGTGTCTACGGTATGGCACTGAACCTGGAGCAGGACTCCGTCGGTGCCGTTGTGCTGGGTGCTTACACCAGCCTGGCCGAAGGCATGAGCGCCAAGTGCACCGGTCGCATCCTGGAAGTCCCGGTTGGTCCGGAACTGCTGGGCCGCGTCGTCGACGCACTGGGTAACCCGATCGACGGCAAAGGCCCGATCAACGCTCAGGCAACTGACGCGGTTGAGAAAGTTGCACCGGGCGTGATCTGGCGTAAGTCCGTCGACCAGCCGGTACAGACCGGTTACAAGTCGGTCGATGCCATGATCCCGGTCGGCCGTGGCCAGCGCGAGCTGATCATCGGTGACCGTCAGATCGGTAAGACCGCTCTGGCCGTCGACGCCATCATCAACCAGAAAGACAGCGGTATCCGCTGCGTGTACGTGGCTATTGGTCAGAAGCAATCGACCATCGCCAACGTCGTGCGCAAGCTGGAAGAAACCGGTGCGCTGGCCAACACCATCGTGGTGGCCGCTTCCGCTTCCGAATCCGCCGCACTGCAGTTCCTGGCGCCGTACTCCGGCTGCACCATGGGCGAATACTTCCGCGACCGCGGTGAAGACGCTCTGATCGTGTACGACGACCTGTCCAAGCAGGCCGTTGCCTACCGCCAGATCTCCCTGCTGCTGCGCCGTCCGCCAGGCCGTGAAGCCTACCCGGGCGACGTGTTCTATCTCCACAGCCGCCTGCTGGAGCGCGCTTCCCGCGTTTCCGAGGAATACGTCGAGAAGTTCACCAATGGCGCCGTGACTGGCAAGACTGGTTCCCTGACCGCTCTGCCGATCATCGAAACCCAGGCGGGTGACGTTTCCGCGTTCGTTCCGACCAACGTGATCTCGATCACCGACGGTCAGATCTTCCTGGAATCGGCCATGTTCAACTCGGGTATCCGTCCGGCCGTCAACGCCGGTATCTCGGTATCCCGTGTGGGTGGTGCCGCTCAGACCAAGATCATCAAGAAGCTCTCCGGTGGTATCCGTACCGCTCTGGCTCAGTACCGTGAACTGGCGGCTTTCGCCCAGTTCGCCTCTGACCTGGACGAAGCCACCCGCAAGCAGCTCGAGCACGGTCAGCGCGTTACCGAGCTGATGAAGCAGAAGCAGTACGCACCCATGTCGATCGCCGACATGTCCGTGTCTCTGTACGCTGCCGAGCGTGGCTTCCTGACCGACGTGGAAGTGAACAAAGTTGGCGCCTTCGAAGCAGCCCTGCTGGGCTACTTCAACCGTGAGCTGGCCGATCTGATGGCCAAGATCAACGTGAAAGGTGACTTCAACGACGAAATCGACGCGGGCATCAAAGCCGGTATCGAGAAGTTCAAAGCCACCCAAACCTGGTAAGCCGCAGCGGGCGTCGCAAGACGCCCGCCTGCTAACCCGATAGGTGTGAAATGGCAGGCGCAAAAGAGATTCGCAGCAAGATTGCGAGCATCAAAAGCACGCAGAAGATCACCAGCGCCATGGAAAAGGTGGCGGTCAGCAAAATGCGCAAGGCACAACAGCGCATGGCTGCTAGCCGTCCCTACGCGGAGCGTATCCGCCAGGTGATTGGTCATCTGGCCAACGCCAACCCGGAGTACCGCCATCCCTTCATGATCGAGCGCCCAGTCAAGCGCGCCGGTTATGTGGTGGTGAGCAGTGACCGTGGTCTGTGCGGTGGCTTGAACACCAACCTGTTCAAGGCCCTGGTCAAGGACATGGCGAAAGATCGCGAGCAAGGCGTGGAGATCGATCTCTGCGTGATTGGCTCCAAAGGTGCGGCATTCTTCCGCAACTTTGGTGGCAATGTCGTCGCTGCGATCAGCCACCTCGGCGAAGAGCCGTCGATCAACGACCTGATCGGTAGTGTCAAGGTCATGCTCGACGCTTACCTCGAGGGGCGTATCGACCGTCTGTCCGTGGTCTCGAACAAGTTCATCAATACCATGACGCAGAAGCCTACAGTGGAGCAGTTGGTTCCGCTGGTTGCCGATCCGGATCAAGACCTCAAGCATCACTGGGACTATCTGTACGAGCCCGATGCCAAGGAACTGCTCGAAGGCCTGATGGTTCGCTACGTCGAATCCCAGGTGTACCAGGCAGTGGTCGAGAACAATGCGGCCGAGCAGGCTGCACGGATGATCGCGATGAAGAACGCCACCGACAACGCTGGCCAGCTCATCAAAGACCTGCAGCTGATTTACAACAAGGCGCGTCAGGCAGCGATCACCCAAGAGATTTCGGAAATCGTCGGCGGCGCTGCCGCGGTTTAAGAACGGTTCAAATATTCAGAGGAACCAAAGATGAGTAGCGGACGTATCGTTCAAATCATCGGCGCCGTTATCGACGTGGAATTCCCGCGTGATCAGGTGCCAGCCGTATACGAGGCGCTGAAAGTAGTCGGCGCCGAAACCACCCTGGAAGTTCAGCAGCAGCTGGGCGACGGCGTGGTGCGTACCATTGCGATGGGTTCGACCGAAGGCCTCAAGCGCGGTCTGGACATCACTCGTACCAACAAGGCCATCTCGGTACCGGTCGGTAAAGCGACCCTGGGCCGTATCATGGACGTGCTGGGCAACCCGATCGACGAAGCCGGCCCCATCGGTGAAGAAGAGCAGTGGGAAATCCACCGCGCTGCGCCGAGCTATGCCGAGCAAGCGGGCGGCAACGACCTGCTGGAAACCGGCATCAAGGTAATCGACCTGGTCTGCCCGTTCGCCAAGGGTGGTAAGGTCGGTCTGTTCGGTGGTGCCGGTGTCGGCAAGACCGTGAACATGATGGAACTGATCCGTAACATCGCCATCGAGCACAGCGGTTATTCCGTGTTCGCCGGTGTGGGTGAGCGTACTCGTGAGGGTAACGACTTCTACCACGAGATGAAGGACTCCAACGTTCTGGACAAGGTAGCCCTGGTCTACGGTCAGATGAACGAGCCACCAGGCAACCGTCTGCGCGTTGCCCTGACCGGCCTGACCATGGCCGAGAAGTTCCGTGACGAAGGCCGTGACGTACTGTTGTTCGTCGACAACATCTACCGTTACACCCTGGCCGGTACCGAAGTATCCGCACTGCTCGGCCGTATGCCGTCGGCAGTAGGTTACCAGCCGACCCTGGCCGAAGAGATGGGCGTTCTGCAGGAGCGCATCACCTCCACCAAGAAAGGTTCGATCACCTCGATCCAGGCCGTATACGTACCTGCGGACGACCTGACCGACCCGAGCCCGGCGACCACCTTCGCCCACTTGGACGCCACCGTCGTACTGAGCCGTGACATCGCTTCCCTGGGTATCTACCCGGCCGTTGACCCGCTGGACTCCACCAGCCGTCAGCTGGATCCGAACGTCATCGGCAACGAACACTACGAGACCGCTCGTGGCGTTCAGTACGTGCTGCAGCGTTACAAGGAACTGAAGGACATCATCGCCATTCTGGGTATGGACGAGCTGTCCGAAGCGGACAAGCAGCTGGTATCGCGCGCTCGTAAGATCCAGCGCTTCCTGTCCCAGCCGTTCTTCGTGGCCGAAGTGTTCACCGGTTCCCCAGGCAAGTACGTCTCCCTGAAGGACACCATCGCTGGCTTCAGCGGTATCCTCAAGGGCGACTACGACCACCTGCCGGAGCAGGCTTTCTACATGGTTGGCGGCATCGACGAAGCCATCGAGAAAGCGAAGAAACTGTAATCACCCATGCGCCTGGCAACGGGCGCATCAGGTTTGTGGATAACCTGGGTTGTCCACAGCCTGCAACCTGAGGCAAGCGTATGGCTATGACAGTCCATTGCGATATCGTCAGCGCGGAAGCGGAGATCTTCTCCGGCCTGGTAGAGATGGTGATTGCGCACGGCAACCTGGGTGATCTGGGTATCGCTCCAGGCCACGCGCCACTGATCACCGACCTGAAGCCGGGTCCGATCCGCCTGATCAAGCAGGGTGGTGAAGCCGAGGTGTTCTACATCTCCGGTGGTTTCCTCGAAGTGCAGCCGAACATGGTCAAGGTTCTCGCCGACACCGTGCAGCGTGCAGCAGACATCGATGAAGCCGCTGCTCAGGAGGCCCTCAAGGCCGCCGAGAAAGCGCTGAGCGAGCAGGGTGCTGAGTTCAACTACAGCTCCGCCGCCGCTCACCTGGCCGAAGTCGCAGCCCAGCTGCGTACCGTCCAGCAACTGCGCAAGAAGTTCGGCGGCTGAGGCCCCCACTTCAACCGTTGCAAGAGAAAGGGTAGCCTAGGCTACCCTTTTTCATTTCTGCCGTTTCACCCTCCGGCGCCCCGCGACGGAGGCTGCCAAGGAATCGTCGTTCATGTCGCTCGATATCGTCATCCTCGCTGCAGGGCAAGGCACCCGCATGCGTTCCGCCCTGCCCAAGGTCCTGCACCCGGTCGCTGACAAACCCATGCTCGGGCATGTTATCGCCACCGCACGCAGCCTGCAGCCCAGCAGCATCCAGGTGGTGATCGGCCATGGCGCCGATACCGTGCGCGAGCGCCTGGCCGCCGCCGACCTGAACTTCGTCATCCAGGCCGAGCAGCTCGGCACCGGCCACGCCGTGGCCCAGGCGCTGCCGCAGCTCGGCGCCGAGACCGTGCTGATCCTCTATGGCGACGTGCCGCTGATCGAGAGCGCGACGCTCGAACGCCTGCTGGCCCTGGTCAGCGATGACCAGCTGGGGCTGCTTACCGTCGAGCTGGCCGACCCGACCGGTTACGGCCGTATCGTCCGTGATGACAACGGCGTGGTGCAGGCGATCGTCGAGCACAAGGACGCCAATGACGCGCAGCGGGCCATCCGCGAAGGCAACACCGGCATTCTCGCGGTTCCGGGCAAGCGCCTGGGGGACTGGCTGGGGCGCCTGTCCAACAGCAACGCGCAGGGCGAGTACTACCTCACCGACGTGATCGCCATGGCCGTCGCCGATGGCCTGATCGTGGCCACCGAGCAGGCGGCCGACGAGATGGAAGTGCTGGGGGCCAACGACCGTATCCAGCTGGCGCAGCTGGAGCGCCACTATCAGCAGCGTGCCGCGCGCCACCTGATGGCGCAGGGCGTGACCCTGCGCGATCCGCAGCGTTTCGACCTGCGCGGCGAGGTGACGGTGGGACGTGACGTGCTGATCGACGTCAACGTGATCCTCGAAGGCCGGGTGGTGATCGAGGACGACGTGCAGATCGGTCCGAACTGCGTGATCAGGGACTCCGTCCTGCGCAAGGGCGCCATCGTCAAGGCCAACAGCCATCTGGAAGGTGCCGAGATGGGCGAGGGCGCCGACTGCGGTCCGTTCGCGCGTCTGCGTCCGGGCACCCGACTGGGGGCCAGGGCCCATGTGGGTAACTTCGTCGAGCTGAAGAACGCCGTGCTGGGCGAGGGCGCCAAGGCCGGTCACCTCAGCTACCTGGGCGATGCCGAGATCGGTGCGCGGAGCAACATCGGCGCAGGCACCATCACCTGCAACTACGACGGTGCCAACAAGTTCCGTACGGTGATGGGCGAGGACGTGTTCATCGGCTCCAACAGCGCCCTGGTGGCGCCGGTCAACCTTGGTGATCGTGCCACCACGGGCGCCGGTTCGGTGGTCACCAGCGACGTGCCGGCAGACACCCTGGCCGTCGGTCGGGCCAAGCAGCGCAACATCGAGGGCTGGAAACGCCCCACCAAGAAGTGAACCTGCGCTGAACCCAGGCAGCGCAGCCTGTGGATAACCTGCCGGAGGACAGTCTGAATGTTCGGTGTGACGGATTACGCCGCCTTCGTGGTGGCCTTCATCATCCTGCTGGCCATTCCCGGCCCGGGTAACCTGGCGCTGATCCTGTCCACCGGCAAGGGCGGCATTCGCGGCGGGCTGGCCTCCACCTTCGGCATCATGTTCGGCGACCAGGTGCTGCTGTGGCTGGCGGTGGCCGGGGTCGCCGCGCTGCTCAAGGCTTATCCGACGGCCTTCTACCTGGTGCAATGGCTGGGGGCGGCCTACCTGATCTATCTCGGCCTGCGCATGCTGCTGGCCAAGCCGGGGGCTGCGCCGACGCTGAACATCGAGCCGCGCCACTACCTGTGGCAGACGCTGATGATCACCGTCTTCAACCCCAAGGCGATCATCTTCTACATGGCGTTCTTCCCGCTGTTCATTGACCCGCAGCGGCATCAGGGGCTGATCACCTTCGGCTTCATGGCCGTGACCATCATGGCGCTGACCTTCCTCTACGGGCTGCTGATCGTGCTGCTGACTCACTTTCTCGCCGAGCGCATGCGCGCCAACCCGCGTATCGCCCGTGGCCTGGAGAAGCTGGCGGGGCTCAGCCTGTTGGGCTTCGGGGTGAAGCTGACCCTGAACTGACCGACGGTTGCTTGCAGAGCGAACGGCCTTATGTTTTGATTCGCGCCATTATCTTTCGAATCGAAACTTAAGCATGTCGAAGCGCAACACACCTCAGCGTCGCCACACCATCCTGGCCCTGCTCGCCGAGCAGGGTGAGGTGTCGGTGGATGCGCTGGCCCAGCACTTCGCCACCAGCGAGGTGACGATTCGCAAGGACCTCGCCGCGCTGGAAAAGAACGGCCTGCTGCTGCGTCGCTATGGCGGTGCCGTGCCCATGCCCCAGGAACTGATCGGCGACGGCGCCCAGCCGGTTTCCCCGCACAAGCAGGCCATCGCCCGCGCCGGCGTGGCGCGTATCCGCGAGCACGCGCGGATCATCATCGACAGTGGCACCACCACGGCGGCGATGATTCCCCAGTTGGGACACAGGCCGGGGCTGGTGGTGATGACCAACTCGCTCAACGTGGCCAATGCCCTGCGCGACATCGAGCACGAGCCCGTTCTGCTGATGACCGGCGGCACCTGGGACCCGCACTCGGAGTCCTTCCAGGGCCAGGTCGCCGAGCAGGTGCTGCGCTCCTACGACTTCGACCAGCTGTTCATCGGCGCCGATGGCATCGATCTGGAGCGTGGTACCACCACCTTCAACGAACTGCTGGGGCTGTCGCGGGTGATGGCCGAAGTCGCCCGCGAGGTCATCGTCATGGTCGAGAGCGACAAGATCGGCCGACGCATCCCCAATCTGGAACTGCCCTGGAGCAGCGTCCATACCCTGATTACCGACGAGCGCCTGGATGCCCAGGCTGCCGAACAGATACGCGCGCGCGGCATCCAGCTGATCCTCGCGCCGCTGGAAAACTGAAGGAGAGCCCCATGTGTGGAATCGTTGGCGCCATCGCTGAGCGCAGCATCACCCCGATCCTGGTCGAAGGCCTCAAGCGCCTGGAGTATCGCGGCTACGACAGCGCCGGTGTGGCACTGCTGACCGAGCAAGGCACGCTCGACCGCCGCCGCCGTGTCGGCAAGGTCAGCGAGCTGCAGGCGGCCCTGCAGGACGAGCCCCTGGCGGGCCGCCTGGGCATCGCCCACACGCGCTGGGCCACCCACGGCGCACCCAGCGAGCGCAACGCGCACCCGCACTTCTCCGGGCACGAGCTGGCGGTGGTGCACAACGGCATCATCGAGAACCACGAGGCGCTGCGTGAGCGCCTCAAGGGCCTGGGCTACGTCTTCACCTCCGATACCGACACCGAGACCATCGTCCACCTGCTCGACCACAAGCTGCAGCAGCTCGGCGACCTCAGCGCCGCGCTCAAGGCGGCGATTCCCGAGCTGCATGGTGCCTATGGCCTGGCCGTGATCAGCGCCAGGCAGCCGGATCGCCTGCTCGCCGCCCGTAGTGGCAGCCCGCTGGTGATCGGCCTGGGCCTGGGCGAGAACTTCCTCGCCTCCGACCAGCTCGCCCTGCGCCAGGTCACTGACCGTTTCATGTACCTGGAAGAGGGTGATATCGCCGAAATCCGTCGTGATGGCGTGCAGATCTGGGATGCCAGCGGCAACCCGGTACAGCGTGAAGCCGTGCAGTACCACGAGGGTGCCGAGGCTGCGGACAAGGGCGAATACCGCCACTTCATGCTCAAGGAAATCCACGAGCAGCCCAAGGTGGTGCAGCGCACCCTGGAAGGCCGTCTGGGCAGCGATCATGTGCTGGTGCAGGCCTTCGGCCCACAGGCCGCCGAGCTGTTCGCCAAGGTGAAGAACGTGCAGATCGTCGCCTGCGGCACCAGCTTCCACGCCGGCATGGTCGCCCGCTACTGGCTGGAAGAACTGGCCGGCATTCCCTGCCAGGTCGAAGTGGCCAGCGAGTTCCGCTACCGCAAGGTCGCGGTGCAGCCGGATACCCTGTTCGTCAGCGTCTCGCAGTCCGGTGAAACCGCCGACACCCTGGCGGCGCTGCGCAACGCCAAGGAGAAGGCGCCGGGGCAGGGCGGCTACCTGGCCAGCCTGGTGATCTGCAACGTCGGCACCAGTTCGCTGGTGCGCGAGTCCGACCTGTGCCTGCTGACCCAGGCGGGCCCGGAAATCGGCGTGGCCTCGACCAAGGCCTTCACCACCCAGCTGGTCGGCCTGATGCTGCTGACCCTGTCGCTCGGGCAGGTACACGGCACCCTGGACAAGGCGCTGAGCGCCGAGCTGGTGGAAGAGCTGCGGCGCCTGCCGACTCGCCTGGGCGAGGCGCTGGCCATGGACAAGACCGTGGAGAAGATCGCCGAGCTGTTCGCCGAGAAGCACCACAGCCTGTTCCTTGGCCGTGGCGCGCAGTACCCGGTGGCGATGGAAGGTGCGCTCAAGCTCAAGGAGATTTCCTACATCCATGCCGAGGCCTACCCGGCCGGCGAGCTCAAGCATGGTCCGCTGGCCCTGGTCGACGCCGACATGCCGGTGGTCACTGTGGCGCCGAACAACGAGCTGCTGGAGAAGCTCAAGTCCAACCTGCAGGAAGTGCGTGCGCGTGGCGGCGAGCTGATCGTCTTCGCCGACCAGCAGGCAGGCATGAGCAACGGCGAGGGCACCCACGTGGTGGCCATGCCGCATATCCACGACCTGCTGGCACCGATCCTCTACACCGTGCCGTTGCAGCTGCTGTCCTACTACGTCGCCGTGCTCAAGGGCACCGATGTCGACCAGCCGCGCAACCTGGCCAAGAGCGTGACGGTCGAATAACGGCTTTCGCCGGGCCGGCAGCTCATGGCTTCACGGAATAAAGATTGACACAAAATAATAAAGTCTGACACAAGCTATTATAGTTTGACACTAACCGTAAGCCCCTGTATCTACAGGGGTTTTCTGTTTTTATGCTAGGCCGTTTGTCAGGAGCCGCTGCCTCAATTTTCAGCAGGAGTATTCTGGAAAGCCCTACGACATGGCAGCTTGTTAGCTCATGTTTTCCTATAACTACTCTCTTGCCGAACGAGGGGAGCGGTCCGGACGGACTTAGGAGGGCGGGTGCGAGGTCGTAGGTTTGCTTCAAATCAGGATATCGAACGGCACATCGCCAATGGGTTTGGAGCTGGCGCCGGAGCTGAGTATGTGCCTTGGTTACGTGTTCAGGATGTCCCTTCGATGGGGCGTTCCTGGAAAATCCAAGGTGTTAAGATTGATCGAATTCATCACCTCTTATCCGACCTTGAACGGGCGTACTTTTTACTCTGTGAGTTTTCAGAGGACGTCGTAGATATCCGCGAGCAGTATCCCCTACTGCCGGTGGAGAGCACCCAGGCGATCGCCAGGGCTATCGGTGTACGGTATCCAAAATACAAAACGACCTCTGTTCCTATGGTAATGACCACTGACTTTTTGCTGTCTGTAAAGCAGCCAAATGGAGACGTAAAGTCCGTTGCCAGGACGATCAAATACGCGAAAGACCTTCAAGGAAAAGGTTGTGCTCGTACGTTAGAAAAACTCGAAGTCGAGAGACGGTTCTGGGTGAACCAAGGTGTAGACTGGAGCATCGTAACGGAGGAGTTGTTTACGCCCGATTTGATCCTGAATCTCGTATTTCTTCGCAAATTTGCCAAATTGCCTCGTGCCTTGATGGATGTCCCGCTGCATTTGCAATTCATCGAGATACTTGAATCAATAAAGGGTTGCCCTTGGTCAACGTCGGAGAGCTTGCGGAAGATTGGACACCGATTATCCATACCGTATACCGATGCTCGCGACATTTTCTTTAATTTGATCTGGCGGAAAACTATTAGGATTGAATTAAGTGGTGCGCCGTTACAGCTCAAGTCACCTTTGCCAGACTTCAGTGTTTTTTATCCCACTGAAATATCCACACTGAGCGAGAGGTCGTCATGAAAATTTCAGTTAATGACGTCTTTGAGCCTGTCACGGAACTCTCCTTGCTCTCTACTATGGCGAGAGCAATTCACCTCGACGAGAAGCACGACGCACTGATTGTTATGGATCTAACGGATCCTCCCAGGAAGCCGTATTCGATTGGTCTTGAGGAATTCAGGGTGTCATTGGTATCAGGCGATACAAAGCCTGTGGTGATGGCAGTGCCAGAATTTCTACTGGTTTTGGAAGAAGATCTCGACGAGCGCGCGAGGCGTGATAGAGACCAAAAATGGGCTCTGATTGCGCCACTTTTGGACCCGGCCTATCCAGGGCAAATATTTGTTCATGGCGAGATGGGCCGATTGGTAAGTGATCGCGCCGCTGAGGCGGGTGTGCAGCGTAAAACGCTATATCGTTTGTTGTATCGATACTGGTTTTACGGGCAAGTAAGAAATGCGCTTCTTAACAACTATTCTGCTGTAGGTGTTGGGAGTCGTAATTACTCCGCTGATAAGCCGCCGGGACGAAAGCCAAGGTTTCAAGGGGTGTTAGTGTCGCCTGCCAAATTACTAAGCGATATCGACAAGAAGTGTATCCGAGTTTGTTACGCGCTTTACGTAAAGAACAAGAAGTCGACGATTGATAGCGCGTACAACAAAATGCTCAATAAATATTATTCGGAGAAGCGGCTTTCTAAAAATCCCGAAAACGAGGTCGTATTGCTTCCTCAATCTGAAATTCCGACGTTTAACCAGTTTAATTATTGGGGAAAGCAGTTCTTTGATGATACCGAGACTGATCGTGGACGCATGGGGTTGACGAAGTGGCTGAAGGATTGCCGTCCATTATCCGGTACCGTCCGCGACTGGCTTAGAGGTCCTTGTCATCAATTCGAGATCGACGCGACCATCGCTGACATTTACTTGGTCAACAGCTACTCCCGACGAATGCTTATCGGCCGCCCCGTGGTGTACATCGTAGTCGACAGTTTCTCAGGGATGATCGTTGGCCTTTATGTAGGCCTTGAGGGGCCTAGCTGGAACGGAGCTCGACAGGCGCTGTTCAACGCGTTCACCTCCAAGGTGGAGTTCTGCGCGCAAAACGGTGTTGATATCACTCCTGAGGATTGGGACTGTCGTCATCTGCCACATCAAATCTACGCCGATAGAGGTGAAATGTTGGGGGCTGCTGCTGAGGGGCTCGCGTCTGGCCTGGGTATCGATATGGGGACGGCCCCGCCATACCGACCGGATTGGAAACCGATGGTCGAGAGCCGCTTCGGCATCCTGAACGACTTAACCGGTATTAGGTGGCTCCCCGGCGGAGTAGCAGCCCGAGAGAAGGAACGCGGTGAGCGTGATTATCGGCTCGACGCGACGCTGAATTTGAAGGAGTTCACCCAAGTCCTCATCGAGTGCATTCTTCACTACAACCGTTTCCACCGACAGCCGGATCGTCTTACCCAGGCGATGATGAACGATGGCGTGGAGCCCACTCCGATGGGGATCTGGAGGTGGGCGTTAGAGAACGACCTTATCCAGCCTAACAAGCGACCTGACGAGCTGATTTATCTCAATCTGCTGCCTCGGGAAAGGGCCACCGTCCAAAAAGGTGGCGTGTTGTTTCGCGGCATGCATTATCTCTGCGAGATGGCTATCGAAAAAAACTGGTTCGCAAAAGCGCGTCGCAATGGCGTCTGGGCGATTGATTGCTGGTTTGATCCGAACTCTGCGGCGCACATCTGGATCCAGGACGAGAACAAGGAGTTCCTGCGTTGCGACCTGCGGAGGTCGGATGCGAAGTATGCGGATTATCGCTCGGACGAGATCTACGACCTCCTGGAGGCCTACAGGCAAGTGCCACCAGCTCACAGACGAGCTGAACGGGAAAGCCAAGTTGGCCTGGTCGATAAAGTTGAGCAAATTGTCGGCAATGCAATGGCCGAGAAAAAGCTTGAACCCGCAGCCGCCTCTAAGGCTGAAGCAGTGGCGAATATCCGCGAGAATCGTACGGAAGAGCGGTTATTGGAGAGAGAGCAGGCGACTGTACCTGACGGTATACGTGCGGATCCCGTTCAACCTGATGCTCAGAGCCCTTCCATTGTCAGAGAGTCGTACGCTGGGCCGCGCACCGCGCAGGTTATCGATTTACTCAAAAGAGTTCGCCCGGGGCAGCCCAAATGAGAGGTGCTAAAGCTCTTGCGAGCTATACGAAGCAGGCCATCACTGAGTACGCGGGAAACCCTCTGATCGAAGCGCTGCCACCAATTCTTGACGAAGCGGCGGCTGCCGAGCTGATATCAAATTTTCCCCAGCCGGTAGCACCTGAGGAGCTAGAGCTCGACGGGGCAATGCGGATTCACTGTATTGATCGCTTGAGGACGGTTGTGCAGCCGTTTCTGCTGCACCTAGAGCTAGAGTCCCTGTTATCTCTGCTGATCCGTCGTGGATATGTTGGCCGTAATCCAACTAGCGCCTCCACAGTCAGGCACCTGCATTCTTTGTCAGGGGCTCAGCGCTATCACGATGCTTTCAAATCAACAGCTGACACTTTCAGCGTTGTGGGACTGAGTGGTATTGGGAAGTCCACCGCACTGCATGCCATTTTAAGCTTGTACCCTCAGACGATCCGACATGAGCGTTATGAGGGTCAGCAATTCGTCCACACCCAGATCACCTGGCTCAAGCTTGATTGTCCACGAGATGGCTCGTTGGCTGGATTTTGTCAGCAGTTCTTCCACGCGGTTGGCCAGGCACTCGGCGATCAGGACTACCACAAGCGCCACCGGCATCGAAATATCAACGATGCGCTTCAGCAGATGGAACAGGTAGCCAGCACGTTTTTTATCGGCGCCTTGCTCATTGATGAGCTGCAGAACCTTCACCTGGCCAAGACCGGGGGTAAGGAAAGCATGCTGAATTTCTTCCTTCACCTGGTGAACAATATCGGTATCCCGGTCGTGTTCATCGGGACGAATTCGATGGTCAGTCTGTTCTCGGACGTAATGCGTGTCGCCAGGCGCAGTTGCGGTGGGGGGATGATCGAGTTCAAGCGCTTCGAGAAGGAGGATGACGAGTGGCGTTTTCTGGTCGAGAACCTTTGGAGCTATCAGTGGTGCAAGCAGGCGGCTGAACTGACTCCTGAGATTTTTGACGCGCTGTACGAGCACACCCAGGGTGTGACTGACTTCCTGGTTAAGTTATTGGTGCTGAGCCAGCGCTATGCAATTCAGAGTGGCTCCGAGTGTCTGACTGCCGAGACGATCGTCAAAGTAAGCAATTCCAAGATGCAAATACTCAGGCCAGCGCTATCGGCTCTGCGTAGTCGCGACCCTAGTCGCATGCGCAAGTTCGACGACCTGCTTCCCATAGAGGAGCAGTTGATGGAAATGATGGCGTTCAACGGACTTGGGCGAGCAGACCGTCTCGCTTTGCTTCGAGGCGTAACTCCAGCTGCACGGGCAAATACTGCGTTACCGGAAGCTACTGTGAGCAAACCTAATGCGCCTTCAGCAGTTGCCGTGGAGGCTTCTGAAGCGAAGGTGTTCAGCGAGCATCCCGACACCCTTGCAGAACTGAAGTCAGCTGGCTGGATAACCAGGGATCTCTTCGAGTTCTCGCCGGCCTACCGCCGATTATGATTCGAGGGTCGTGTAATGGAGCTGAAATTCCATTTCTTCCCTGCTGCGTTCCCCGACGAGACGCTTCACAGTGTCCTATCCCGCTATGCCCGGCTTTGTGGCGGGCATAGCCGAAAAGCCGCTTTCGCTGGCGATAGGGCTGCAATCTCATACACACAGAACGTAGCGTTTCCCTGTCGATTGGGTGACTTAGCCGAGTCACTTCCACCTGCCACGGATCTCTCGGTATCCAAAATAATTACATGCCATACCGTTCTGCCCTATTACGCGCCCTTTCTCACCGACGATCAGGTGCAGCATGCTCGTACCTCAATGGCCGGGGCCGGCAAGTGGCTGATGCTGAAATTAGGAGTCAACGCCAGTCGGATCGAGGTCGCTTCGAGAGTACGATTCTGTCCTGCTTGCCTCAATGAGGATATCGTTCGGGTTGGCGCAGCGTACTGGCACCGTGTTCACCAGCTTCCCGGTGTATTGGTATGTCCCCACCACGGCCATTCGCTCAAGGTGGTGGATCCCAGTTGGTATAGCCGCAACTCATGGCAGCTCCACCTGCCTGACGAAGACGATGTACAAGCTCATTCATATCAGGTCGATGCTGACCTGGAGGCTTATCCAGCGCTGCGTCAAATAGCGCTCCGATCAATGCAATTGCTTGCGCTAGACCTCAAACCTCTTTCACCCACTGCAGTGCGCTCTTGCCTTGTTCAAAGAGCTGTAGAGTTAGGCCTGACCCATGGCGCATCGCACCGGCTGGATCTATGCCGTTTGGCCGCACATATGGCCGGCGTTTTCAACGCTCTGCCTGCAGCTTGGGAATACTCGATTCTAGGAGAGTCACCCGCAGATCTACCCGCGACTTGGGTCACCAAGCTGCTACGGAGGCCAAGGCATACGCACCACCCACTCAAATACATTGTGCTGGCCACCGCCCTTGGGGTTGATCTGGCTCATCTCCAGTGCAGCGACAAACCATCAACGCCAGCTGTTAAGCGATCATCGCCAACTGGTGTCGGCTACCCAAAAGCGAAACTTTCTAAGGCCCTGCTAGGGGGGCTAGAAGGCTTACCTGCTGCTGTTTGGGAACTAGCACTTGCAGGGTGCGAGGCTCGGCAGATCGCCTCTGTGCTTGGAATCTCCCAAGTGTATGTGTATCGAACCATTCGTACCGTCGATGGCGGCTCACAGGTCTGGAAAGAAGCAAAATTTCAAAGCGAGCGCCTCAGGCGCCGAGTAACTTTCGAGGTTGAATATCGGGGCCTGCAAGCTCACCAATGCAAAGATTACATGTGGCTGTATCGCCATGATCGAAACTGGCTCTCAGGCTGCATCGCCAAACATGCAGGTGCTCATACAAGCCGCGCTGATAACACCGATACATTCGCTACTCTCGACGCGAATCTTGCTGAACAGATCAGGTGCTGTGCGCAGCGCCTTCGAGCAGGGTCGGGAAAGCCTATTTTGATCTCGCGCGCTAGGATAGGGCGAGAGCTGCATGTCCTTTCACGCCTTGAGAAGCAACTCTCCAAGCTACCCCTTTGCGCCAGAGCACTGGAGCAGACTTGCGAGTCTATTGAGGAGTTTCACGTTCGTCGCCTGCAGTGGGCCAAGCAGAAGCTGGCAGACGAGCAGCGAAGCGTAACCCGGTCAGCGTTGTATCGGACTGCTTGCATCAGACCGTAGTCACGTGCACCACAGCGCGCCACTGTTCCACTTTTCTTCGTACATATTTTTAAGAAAGTGTGAGCCTTCGTAAGACCCTCATTATGGTGTGGCCCGTGATATGGCTGGTGCAAACCTGATTTATATTAGTTAACTGCTTTTCGCAAAAAAGTGTGAGAGTACAAAATCGGTGTGGCTCCCGTTCGCCATATTATCGTGTGCTTTTAATATCCCTCCTCTGTAAAACTATATTTTATGTGTTAAAAATACGCCGCATCGTAGGATGCGTGTACTTCCAAGCCTTATCTCGCTAGTTAATTATCGATGTCTGATCTGCTATTTTTCCCCATGTCCATGCCGGACGAGATGTTGCATTCTCGTATCACGCGCTACCACTTCCTGTCAGGTAACAGGACTGCAGCTGAAACCTTCCAAGACCTGTTCGGCTCGGCACCCTTCAGCGTAGGGCTTCTGCCAAAGCAGATTGAAGTGCTTGCTGCCAGACTACCTGGAGATCCAGAAAGCAATCTCGACGAGCTGGTCTGTACTAATACGCTGTTTCCAGCGTACAGGCCCTTTCTAGGGGTCAGCCAAGGGGTGGCGAATGCCCCAGCAGGCTCCAGTTTATTTGGGGTGGCTCGTATTCCACGCCGAGAGGGTGCGGTCCACGGGAAGGCTAAGCTCTGCTCCACCTGTGTGCAGCAGGATCTGCTTGAAACGGGATACGCATACTGGCATCGCTCACACCATTTGCCTGGTGTGTCCGTCTGCTGGCGCCATGGTGAGCCGCTGATGCACGCGTGCCCCAAATGCTCTCACCCGTTCTTCCGTAAGCTTAGGCTGCTTCCAAATCCGACTGATCCGTGTGTATGCGGCTGGAGTGCTCTCGATCCTGCGACAGTTAGGCAGGGCACTGTGCTGGAAAAGAATTTTGCGCAGTTCGCCTACGAAGTACTGCAGCGTAAGTTTCCGCTAATGAGTTGTGAAACGTTAGGTGCAAGTTATGTACGACAATGCAGAAAGCGAGGTTTCGTACACGGAAACCTTGTTGGTACTGCGAAACTATTTGACAGTATCCGCACGAAATATGGAGATGAAGCTCTGTCTCGAATGGACAAAGCTTATGAAGCAGGTAAACACGATCAATGGATACGGTTTAGATTTTACAATGGCCAGATGGATATGCCCCTCGCCCGGCATATGATCATTGCGCAGCATTTATTTGGGAGCGCGGATGACTTTGAGTCCGCCTTGCAGAAAGAACTCATTCTTCAGCACGCGGCAGGTGCAAAATTACGTTTAAAGTTGGAAAAGCCTCAGCTTGGTAGGAAGGCGCAGCATCGTCAGAAAATAGACACGATCTTGGCTGTACGAGCGAATGTCGATTTGGGGTATCTCTGGGATAACGCTTACCAAGCCACCCGCTGGCTTACGGAGCACGACAACGCATGGTTGATGGAAAAGCTCAGTATGCCAAAGCACGTACCTGAAGTAGTCGAGGAGGTTAGCGATCCCCGAGACAGCGCATTTGCTGCCGTTCTTCTAGCAGGTGCTGAGGATCTTTATCGAATTTCCAAAGGACAGAAGCGGGTTAATCTCAGTAATCTGCAGAAACTCCTACCCGTGCGTTTACCTCCCTGCCCAAAATTACGTAAACGTAGATTCCCCTTGGCTTCTCAGCAGGCTGAACTCCTCATGGAGTCTGTTTGGCACTTTCGATTGAGAAGGCTAATTTTTGCCCTTGCCGATATGAAGAGGCTAAACCTTCCGATGAACACTGGGAGCCTGGGTCTGGTTTCCAGCGTGTCGAACACTATTTTTCAAACCCTCGTCAGTTTTTTTGAGTGGGACTTGGAGGCGTTTTTAAGAAACGGCGTGGACTCAGAAAACCTGCTTAAGTCCACTGGTGTACCAAGGGATTGGCAGGGACCTCCTGGCTTCAACCGGGTTCTGGGAGGTACTGCATACTATCGGAATAAGGCTGTAGCTGGGCAACTGGAAAAAAGCAGCGGTGAGTGAGGGGCCTGTGGCGCTGCCCCTGTTTCGGTTCAAAGTGACCTGCTCTATTACCCACCCGCTCGGCACACTATCGAATGGCTGGTATTCGGCCGCCGCACACCGGTGAGGTTGAATAGGCCTGCCAGCCCCCGTAGGTGCACCATTAGAGCAAGGAATTTTCCAGCTTCGCAATGAAGGGGCTAGAACGCTCTAGAGTGGGCATTATAGGCTTTTATAGTCAATTATAGAGTGATTATAGAATCCGTTCTGGGCGCCTGATTTACGCTGCCCGCTTCCGGCCAAAAACGGACAGTAGACCAGTAAATAAATCTGTCCCCTTTACCTAAGTGGCAGCGCGCCCAGGAGCGCGCCGGGGATGCTGCCGCCGCCTCCGCCCAGCTCGACTTCTTCAACGACTCAGGAACGGCTACCTGATCAGTCGCGCGAGAAGAAGTAGAATCGGCCGTTAAGCCAGATTGGGAAGAAGATGTGACGAATGAGGAAAAGCGTGCCCTACTCATGGAGGTAGGGACTGAACTCTACAAGGCCAATCAATTCTGCACCCCTGACAAGGTACTCAAAGCAATTGCGGCTAGAGATGCGATTCGGGACGTACTGGCCGGAACAGTTGGGTCTAGCTGCATAGATTGGTTTCTTGAAGACATAGCCCCTTGGTGTCAGCCGTTCGATGATGAGCGCATGCTCAAGATGGCGGCGTTTGCCGGATCAATAGCAGAGGGGAAGCGCGGACTTGTTAAAGGGTACCCAGTGATTTTTGCGACTGCACTTGGCCTTTGACTTCGAGGCAGCACCGGCATTAGCCAATTAGCCGCCCTAGTCAGCCCACCAGTTCGGTATGACAGATGCTAGGCCGGTCAGGGCACCGACCACCCCAATGATGATGCTGCTCCAGAAGGTTACCGGCTCGCGGCGCTGCCTACGCTCCTCGCGGATGTCTGCCCTGACAATACGAATGCCAGCATCTGTGAGATACCTGGGCTCCCGCGGGTCGCTATCAAATTCAACTCGCCCCCACAAAGTCCTGTCATCGCGATCAGGCAGTGGGACACCGAGGCGGTCTGCCTCGATCATCCAGTACTCGGTCAAGATCAGCAGCCGCCATTCGTACAGACTGTCCGACTCCTGAATATAGTCCTGAAGCTGCCCATCCTGTTCCGCTTGGACGGTGTGTGGCGGGTGCTTCTTCTCCAGTTCGGACCTAGCTTTTTCGCACTTGGCCAACTCAGATCGCATCACTCGGTAATGCTTTGTCCACATCGCTCACCCCTCCCTTGGAAGAGCGCGACGCTACCTGACTGCAAATCTGAATACCACCCTGCCCGGCCGTCATCCTTGCCCGGAGCGCGGCCGGCGTGCGTGCCACGGAGTATAGGGCTAGCCCAGAATAATAGGGGATGGAAGAATCGATTGAGCATTCGGCTGAACGTATCGTCGGGAAAATTGGCATTTAGTAAAATTCAATGCCAATGCTTCGGAATCAGTGGTAATTCCCGGATGTAACATGCTACCGCGCCCTTCGACAAGAATGGCTGCAAACGACAATAAGCTAATTAAATTAAAAAGCCGCAAGAAATTACTCGGTGTTGCGTAGCCTTTAAAAAATCCATGCGCAATGCCATGCCGATTTAAAACAACGTGCGATGGTAACGACTCTGTATGACCGTAAAAATATCCACGAAAGTACATTTCCATGCTCTCCAGCATCTGCACTCGCTCATGATATCGACTTAAATAGTTTATCGTTAATTCCTTATCTGGATACCAATCATAATCTGCGACCAGTCGTTTCAACTCACCTTGCTTTATTCGATGAAAAACCTTTAGAAGAGTCTCTATATTCACGGCATCATCAACTGGTAGAGAGACGTGCTTTCCAAGTTCTCTTAGGAACCCTTCTACGCAAGGAAGAATCCCAACAATTGCCACGCCGTACAGACCCAGACAGTATGCCTTTACAGCTTCAATCAGCTGTTCTTGATACTGAGCAAAAGTGACGCGCTGAGACCATGCCCCGCAAATTAGGTCGGCCATTCGTGGGGGCGTGTACATTTCCAACAGCATATTATTTGCGTGAGCGTACCTTTCCACTTCACTTTTGCTTTTCGAGATTTTCCCGCCGTATTCAGATAGAAATCCAAAGCTATGATACGGGGGGAGTACTATCTCAGCAGTCGCAAACGTATCCCTGTACCAAGCTAGCCCAGAGCCCGCTTTAATTTCCGAAAGGTCCCTTGGAAAAAATGCACACTCACCAGATGAAACAATTTTATATCCGTGAATATCCCGGAAACAGCTCAGCTTCGCTTCCTGCAAACTATCAAACTCATGCTTCCCTCGATGTAAGCAAGCTTCTACTGCTTTTATTCCTCTCCCCAGCGCCATCGATTTTCTGCACTGCTTGTAAGCCTTAGCGAAGTCCATCGCTGCCCCTTGGTTATTCGATTCACTGATTCGGTCGAACCTACCTGACAACACCTAGCCACGCAAACCATCTGCCGGCGCAGCCCGGCGGTAATGACTGACACGCAATTATTAGACGCATTTGAACGTCAGCTTCTGGCCCAGAGTGTGTAAAAACGCACCGGTAAACCCTTGCTATGATTTCCGAGAATCTCAGCGTATGGGACGCCCATGAAACGGTTTATCCAGGGTGAACACCGAGGTCAAAGCACCTTACTTCCCGAAAGCCTCGACGACTACGTCAGCGATACCAATCCGGTTCGGGTGGTTGACGTTTTCGTCGATGAACTCGACCTAGCCACGCTAGGTTTTGATGGCGTCATTCCAGCCGAAACCGGAAGACCGGCTTACCACCCTTCGATCCTGCTGAAGATCTATATCTACGGCTATCTAAACCGCATTCAATCGAGCCGGCGTCTTGAGCGAGAAGCTCAGCGCAACGTCGAACTCATGTGGTTAACCGGGCGATTGATGCCCGATTTCAAGACCATCGCCAACTTCCGAAAAGATAACAGCAAGGCCATTCGCGGCGTCTGCCGCCAGTTCGTTTTGCTCTGCCAGCAGTTGGGGTTGTTTGGCGAAAACTTGGTTGCCATCGACGGCAGCAAATTCAAGGCAGTGAACAACCGTGACCGCAATTTCACCAGCGCCAAACTGAAGCGGCGTATGGAAGAAATCGAGGCGAGCATCAGCCGTTATTTGGCTGTGCTCGATGCGGCTGATCGACAGATTCCTAGCGCCTCCGCGCCAGACACTGCCAGCCTGGAAGATAAGATTGCCAAGCTAAAAGCGCATATGAAAGAGCTTCAAGGGATCGAAACTCAGCTCAACGATTCCCCTGATAAACAGGTTTCGCTGACCGACCCGGATGCCCGTTCGATGATGACGCGCGGCAGTGGTATCGTCGGCTACAACGTGCAGACGGCTGTCGATACGCAGCACCACCTGATCGTTGCTCACGAGGTCACCAACAGCGGTTCAGACCGCGACCAACTCAGTTCAATGGCGAAGCAGGCTCGTGAAGCCATCGGCGCAGAAACGCTGTCCGTGGTGGCTGACCGAGGCTACTTCAAGGGTGAAGAGATCCTTGCCTGTCACGACGCAAACATCACGGCCTACGTGCCTAAGCCAATGACTTCAAGCGCCAAGGCTGATGGCCGATTCAATAAAGATGCCTTCGTGTATGACCCGACGAAAAACGAATACACCTGCCCGGCGGGAGAGGCACTGATCTGGCGATTCTCCAGCGTTGAGAAAGGCATGAATATGCACTGTTACTGGAGTTCTAAGTGCCAGAGTTGTGCGCTGAAAACCCAGTGCACACCAAGCACAAATCGTCGAGTAAGGCGCTGGGAGCATGAAGCAGTGCTGGAGGAAATGCAGCGCCGGTTGAACCAAGCACCAGAGATGATGCGGGTTCGAAAACGGACTGTTGAGCATCCCTTCGGTACGCTCAAGCAATGGATGGGCGCAACGCACTTCCTGACCCGAAAGCTGAACGGGGTGAGTGCGGAGATGAGCTTGAATGTGCTCGCCTACAACTTGAAACGGGTGATGAAAATCATCGGCACCGAAGGCCTGTTGAAGGCGATGACGGCGTAAAAGCCCCAGCTTTTGCTGCTCCAAGAGGCGCCAAAGCGCTTCATAAACGCTCTGACGCGCTATTGGCGCTGATCGCGGCTATTTGCTTGGGAAACCGCCTCGCCCAGGAACACTGGGCTGAGGCACCCAAGATGCGAAAGTGTTTTTACACACTCTGGGCCGGTTTCTGCCTGTTACTACCCTCTGCTTTACGGTATTTGGCACAAATCAGCGTATCGAAACTACCTTTCTGTCCCGATTTTCTTTGATAGCTGACATCGAAAGGTTGCCCGTCGCCGCTTCCTGAATGTGCTCGCTCCACCAGGCCATCATCGGGCGTCTGCGCTCAACTCAGTAGTGCCTGTTAAGCGGCTCGTTTATAGTCCTCTGCTTCGACATGGGAGGAAATATGCAAGTTAAGCCAGTAGGTCAGCTCGTTTTTGAGGTAACGGCATTATCTGGGATGGGGCAATTCGATGTGAAAGCCCGTGAGGCTAGCCGCTGAGGTGCACCAGATGCGGCCTTTGTGAGCCTCAATGATGGATCGGGTGATTGCAAGCCCGAGCCCGGCGTTGCTCGGGCTGCCCTCCCGCCGAGCGGGGTCAACCCGGTAAAAACGGTCGAAGAGCTTCTCTAGATGCTCTGAGCTGATTGTGTCCCCTGGGTTCTCGATACTGAAGGTAGTGGAGTCCTCTGTCTCGCGGATCAGAACCGAAATTGTCTGTCCCGCCG